>Ga0115564_10000033_pt1 | contig 138639 bp, 140 predicted proteins | sample COGITO_mtgs_1105_7_FD_88680 | JGI IMG/M metagenome (GOLD analysis project Ga0115564, IMG submission 88680) | Pelagic marine microbial communities from North Sea - COGITO_mtgs_110523 | ecosystem: Environmental > Aquatic > Marine > Epipelagic | place: Germany:Helgoland, sampling site...
GAAATTTCGCAGAGACGGCGGCGCAAGCTGGGCCTGCTTCTTGTCCGTCTGGCGATTTTTGTACTCATACCCACCTTCATGGCAGGTTACTACTTCAACCGGATCGCGACGCCCATGTACGCCACCGATAGCCAGTTCCTGATCATCCAGAACGAAGGCGGCGGTGGCGCAAGCCCCTTTGGCGGACTGCTGCCCACCCAATTTGCAAACTCTGCCGACAGCATCGCCACGCAAGCCTATCTGCAATCCAAAGATGCCATGCTGCGCCTTGAGGAAGACGAAGGTTTCAAGACGCATTTTTCCTCCCCTGACATCGACGCACTCCAACGGATGAACCCCGATGCAACCAATGAAGAAGCCTACAAACTGTACAAAAAGAACGTGAAAATCGGCTATGATCCGACCGAAGGCATCATTCGCATGGAAGTCATCGCCGCCGACCCACAGGTTTCGGCTGCGTTTTCCCAGAAACTGCTCGGCTATGCCGAAGAACGCGTAAACGAACTGTCCAGCCAGAAACGGCAAGATGGCATGCGCGACGCCCTGGAAGGTTTCGCGATAGCTCAACAAAACCGCCGCGATTCACAAGAAGCGTTGATACGGATGCAGGTGGAAAACGGCATCGACCCCGAAGCTGTCATTGCGACAATCCGCGGCCAGATCAGCACGTATGAAACGCTGCTGATCGAGAAAGACCTCGAACTAGCCGCATTGATGGACAATGCGCGGCCCAACCGGGCAAAAGTCGACGGGGTTCAAGGCGACGTGCGCCGCATCAAGGTACAGCTCGCCAAGCTTGAGGAAAAGATGGGTTCCGCCACGGAAGGTGAGGGGTCCCTGGCCGAACGCGCCGTCACGATGCAGTTGGCGATGGCAGATCTTGCAGCCGCAGACGCTGTTCTTCAAGCGTCTCAAACCGCGATGGAACAGGCCCGCGTGGAGGCCAGCCGCCAGGTGCGATATCTGACAATCGCGGTTGAACCTGTCGCCCCCGAAGAACCGGCATACCCCAAGAAGTTCGAGAACACGCTTTTGACCTTCCTCGTATTCTCTGGCATCTACCTGATGTTGTCGCTAACGACATCTATTCTCAGAGAGCAAATAACGTCATGATCCATGTCCCCGTCGGTGATCTTGTCATCGGCAATGATCGCCCGCTTACGATTATTGCCGGTCCCTGCCAGCTAGAAAGCCAGGACCACGCCCAGATGATCGCCGGCGTGATGAAGGAAGCCTGCGATGCTGCAGGCGCGCAATACGTGTTCAAGGCAAGCTATGACAAGGCAAACCGCACCTCGCTCAGCGGGAAACGCGGGTTGGGCATTGATCAGGGCCTCAAGGTGTTGCAATCCATCGGCAAAACCATCGGCGTGCCGGTTATCACTGACGTCCATTCAGAAGCGCAATGCGCCATCGCAGCCGATGCCGTGGATATCATCCAAATTCCTGCGTTTCTGTGCCGTCAGACAGACATGCTGTTGGCAGCAGGAAATACCGGTGCCGCGATCAACGTCAAAAAGGGTCAGTTCCTCGCTCCATGGGAAATGGAAAACATCGTCACCAAGATCGAATCTACCGGCAACAAGCGTATACTGCTGACCGAACGCGGAACAACATTCGGCTACAACACCCTCGTGGTTGACATGCGCAGCCTGCCGCAGATGGCGCAAACAGGCTATCCAGTGGTCATGGACGCAACCCACTCTGTGCAACAGCCCGGCGGCCAAGGCGGATCATCCGGTGGCCAACGTGAATTTGCCCCCGTGATGGCGCGCGCGGCGGCGGCGATCGGCGTTGGTGCCATCTTTATGGAAACCCACCAGGATCCTGACAACGCGCCCTGCGACGGCCCCAACATGATCTACCTTGATCAAATGCCAAAGCTGATTGAAACCCTGATGCAATTTGATGCTCTGGCCAAGGCGAACCCTCTCAAGTTCTGATACCCTCCGTGCATCCTGACCCAAGCGAGACTTTGCCGTGACCAAACCCGCCCCTACCGTGACCCAGAACACATGGGAATTTCTGCGCGATGCGATGATCACCCCCACGGGTTTCCGCGAATATGACGCCCGCTGGAAATACCCCGACGACATCAACCTGCCCGGCATCACGGCACTTGGTCTGGGCCTTGGTACGCAAATGCAGCGCCGCGGGATCGAACCTGTCATTGCGGTTGGAAATGACTACCGCGACTATTCGCTGTCGATCAAGAACGCGCTGATGCTGGGTCTTATTCAAGCAGGCATCCATGTCCGCGACATCGGCCCCGCACTTTCACCGATGGCCTATTTTGCCCAGTTCCACCTGAATGCCCCTGCTGTGGCCATGATCACGGCCAGCCACAACCCCAATGGCTGGACAGGCGTCAAGATGGGGTTTGAACGCCCCCTCACGCACGGGCCAGATGAAATGAACGAACTGCGCGAGATCGTCCTCAGCGGCGCAGGTGAGGCGCGTGACGGCGGCAAATACGAATTCGTACATGGCGTCCGCGAGGCTTACCTCGACGATCTGGTGGGTGATTTCAAAATGACCCGCAAGCTCAAGGTCGTTTGCGCCACCGGCAACGGCACAGCATCCGCCTTTGCGCCGGAACTCTTTGCCCGTCTTGGCGTCGAAGTGGTCGAGAGTCACAATAGGCTCGATTATACCTTCCCGCATTACAACCCAAACCCCGAAGCCATGGAAATGCTGCACGACATGAGCGCGAGCGTGAAAGCCTCGGGTGCTGATTTCGCGCTTGGCTTTGACGGAGATGGCGACCGCTGCGGCGTTGTCGATGATGAGGGCGAAGAGATTTTTGCGGATAAAGTCGGCGTCATCATGGCCCGCGATCTGGCCAAACTCTATCCCGGCTCGACTTTTGTGGCGGACGTGAAATCAACCGGCCTGTTTGCCTCCGATCCCGAACTGCAGAAATACGGCATCAAGGCAGACTACTGGAAAACCGGCCACAGCCACATGAAACGCAGGGTCAAAGAACTGGGCGCTTTGGCAGGGTTTGAGAAATCCGGGCATTACTTCCTCGCTGAACCCATCGGGCGCGGCTATGACTGCGGCATGCGGGTCGCGGTCGAGATTTGCAAATTGATGGACCGCAACCCCGACATGTCGATGTCTGATCTGCGCCGCGCCTTGCCTCAAACATGGGCAACACCCACCATGTCACCCTATGCATCCGACACCGAAAAATACCACATCCTCGAACGTATCGTTGAAAAACTCGTCGCCAAATTCAACAGCGGTCAAAGTCTCGGCGGCCGCCCGATCAAAGAAGTCGTCACAGTCAACGGTGCCCGCGTCATCCTGGACAATGGGGGATGGGGCCTTGTGCGTGCATCCTCCAACACGCCCAATCTGGTCGTCGTCTGCGAAAGCCCAAGCTCCGAGGCCGAGATGCACGCCATCTTCAAAGACATCGACACCGTCATCCGCACAGAGCCGGGCGTGGGCGCTTACGATCAAACGATCTGAGACGCCTTCTTTCTTTTTGGCTCTAAATATTTCAGGGGGTTTGGGGGACAGCGTCCCCCATCCACTTTGAATCGAATGCAGCGCAAGCTGCTCAATCTGCCAATGCAGCCTGACAAAACGCCGCGATCAAGCCTGCGTCCTTGACCCCCGGCGCGGATTCAACCGCTGATGACAGATCAACCTGCCGCGCGCCCGTGACGCGGATCGCCTCTGCGACAGTGCTGGCGTTCAGGCCACCGGCCAACATCCACGGCACGCTCCAACGCCGGTTCGCAATCAACTGCCAGTCAAACGCGATACCATTCCCACCGGGCAGCACTGCGCCCTTGGGCGGTTTCGTATCCACCAGCAGTTGGTCCGCGACTTGCCCATAAACGTCCAGCATTGCCAGATCAGCCGCATCTGCGACACCGACTGCTTTCATTACCGGCAATCCATAGCGCACCTTGATCGCCGTTACCCGCGCGGGCGGCTCGCTGCCATGTAGCTGAAGCATGTCGATGGGCACTTTCGCGGTCAGCGCGTCCAGAACATCATCGCCTGCATCAACGACCAGCGCAACTTTGCAAACCCCGACTGGCGTCACGGCCGCCAGCGCAATCGCTTGATCGGCGGACACAAACCGCGGCGATTTCGGGAAAAAATTCAACCCGATGTAACGCGCGCCTGCATCTGCGCAGGCCGTCACGTCAGCGGGTCGCGTTACGCCGCAAATCTTGATGTTCACATCTGAAGGCATCGATTGGCGTCAGCCAGCCTCGTCCAGCAAGGCCAGCACTTCGTCTTTGCCTTCGTGTTTCTCGCCCTTCAGCCGCGCGACTTCACGCTCAAGGCGGCGCATTTCGCGGGCCTGACGGGCCGCCTCGGCGCGCTGGCCATACTCGCGGATCCATTCCCAAACGAAACCAACCAACAGACCGGCAACGATGCTGCCCAATATTACCAGAAACAAAGGAAGCTCGATCTGCGGGTTTACAGCAAACCAATGCGCGACCTCAGTTGGCAAAACCTTAAGCGACACAACCGCCCGATTTGCCAAAGCAACAGATATCAACGCGATCGCAAAGACCGCGATACAGAGGTAGCGAACATAGCGCATTAACTTTTCCCGTTCAGCCTGTCCCGAAGGAGCTTGCCGGTCTTGAAGAACGGCACATGTTTCTCGTCCACATGAACGGTTTCGCCCGTCCGTGGGTTCCGCCCTACTCTCGCATCTCGCTTCTTCACAGAAAATGCGCCAAAGCCGCGCAGCTCGACGCGGTCACCTTGGGACATCGCACCGGTAATCTCGTCAAAAATCGTATTCACGATGCGCTCGACATCCCGTTGGTACAGATGCGGGTTGTCGTCCGCAATCTTCTGGATCAGTTCTGATCGGATCATGGCAATGTCCCCCCCGAGATGTGTCTATTTTCTTTTTCCTACCCTCGACTATAGAAAAGAACCGATCAATCCGAAAGTGGACGGATCACGCAACATCGCTGATTTAGCCGGTAAACATGCTGATTTAGAGAGTTTTTTCAGCACCCCCGGATGATTCCCTCCTTTCAGCTCCAAAGTTCGACCCACGTGCCCCTGTGCCAAAACCGATTCGGCACCCGGTCCACGACGCGTCATGATGCCGCGTCTTCGCTGTGCCCAGCCTCAAAGAAGCGCTACAAGCCGCTATCAAGTCAGATAACGTTCGCGTGCGAGCGCTGGTTTTTCTGACCATCTCTTGCCACCTTTGACATGAACTGACACGCCCCATCGCAAAAGGATAACGCCCATGCCCCTTCCCAGACGCCGCTTTTTGATGATGGCTGCTGCGCTGCCCGCAGTGACCCTTATTCCTCAAATCGTTTTGGCGGCGACGCCAGAGGTATACGCCGAAGATGGCATCGCCGTGGATGGCACAGACGTGGTCGCCTATTTCACGCAGGGCGCGCCGGTTGCCGGTGATCGGGACATCACGCATCCATGGAACGGGGTCACATGGCGCTTTTCCAGCGCGGAAAATCGGGATGCTTTTGCCGCAAACCCGGACAAATATGCGCCGCAATATGGTGGCTATTGCGCCTATGCGGTCAGTGAAGGCTATACGGCATCCACAACGCCAGGGGCTTGGCGCATCGAGGATGGCAAACTCTATCTGAATTACTCACGCCGCGTTCAGCGCAGGTGGGAACGTGACATTCCCGGTCGCATCGCCGCTGCAGATGCCAATTGGCCAGATGTGCTCAAATAGGCCCCATAACGAAAAAGGCCCCGCACATGATGTGCAGGGCCTTCTTTTTAGTCAGATCCGTGGATCAATCAGTCGTCCTGCTTCAGAGCCGCGCCAAGGATATCGCCCAAGGATGCGCCGGAATCGCTGGAGCCATACTGCTCAACCGCTTCCTTCTCTTCTGCAATCTCACGTGCCTTGATGGAGACGCCCAAGCGGTGCGCTTTCGCGTCCACGTTGGTGATGCGCACGTCCACTTTGTCACCGACTGAGAAACGCTCTGGGCGCTGCTCGGCACGGTCACGGGACAGATCGGAGCGACGGATAAAGGCTTTCATGCCCTCATATTCGACTTCGATGCCACCCTCTTCGATGGAGGTCACGTTAACAGTCACAACGGAACCGCGCTTCACGCCGCCCACTGCTTCTGCGAACTTGTCACCGCCGACACCTTTGATGGAGAGCGAAATGCGCTCTTTCTCGACGTCAACTTCGGAAACAACAGCCTGAACCGTGTCGCCCTTGCGGTAATCCTGAATGGCTTCTTCGCCACGCTGGTCCCACGAGAGGTCGGACAGGTGCACCATGCCGTCGATGTCGCCGTCGAGGCCAACAAACAAACCGAATTCGGTGATGTTTTTGACCTCGCCTTCGACTTCTGTGCCCTCGGGGTGTGTTTCTGCAAACACTTCCCATGGGTTGCGCATGGTCTGCTTGAGACCAAGGGAAACGCGGCGCTTGGCACCATCAATTTCCAGAACCATGACTTCGACTTCCTGAGACGTAGACACGATCTTGCCGGGGTGTACGTTCTTTTTGGTCCAAGACATTTCAGAAACGTGCACCAGACCTTCAACGCCCGGCTCCAGCTCAACAAAGGCGCCGTAATCGGTGATGTTGGTCACGCGGCCAGTGTGTGAGGACTCGAGTGGGTACTTGGCAGCAACCAGATCCCATGGATCTTCCTGCAACTGCTTCATGCCCAAGGAGATACGGTGTGTCTCTTTGTTGATCTTGATGACCTGCACCTTGATCGTCTCGCCAATGGCGAGGATCTCGGAGGGGTGGTTCACACGGCGCCATGCCATGTCAGTGACGTGCAACAAGCCGTCAACGCCGCCCAGATCAACGAACGCCCCGTACTCGGTGATGTTCTTGACAACGCCGTCAACTTCTTGGCCCTCGGTGAGGTTGCCAATGACTTCAGCACGCTGCTCGGCACGCGACTCTTCGAGGATCGCACGACGCGATACAACGATGTTGCCACGGCGACGGTCCATTTTCAGAACCTGGAACGGCTGCTTGAGACCCATCAATGGGCCAGCATCGCGCACGGGGCGTACGTCAACCTGAGAACCCGGAAGGAACGCAACAGCGCCGCCCAGATCAACAGTAAAGCCACCTTTGACACGGCCAAAGATCGCGCCTTCGACGCGCTCTTCTGCGGCATAGGCTTTTTCCAGACGGTCCCAAGCTTCCTCACGGCGCGCCATCTCACGAGAGATAACAGCTTCGCCGCGGGAGTTCTCGACCTGACGCAAGAACACTTCGACTTCGTCGCCGACTTCAACTTTGGGAGCTTCGCCTGGCTCGGCAAATTCTTTAAGCTCGACACGGCCTTCCATTTTGTAGCCGACGTCGATGATGGCCTGGCCCGCTTCGATTGCGATCACCTTGCCTTTAACAACGGAACCCTCTTCGGGGGTGTCCATCTCGAAGCTCTCATTCAAGAGTGCTTCAAATTCGTCCATGGTATTTGACATGTAGTTATACGTTTCCTTTGGTTCTTTGATTCTGGCCGCGCGGTTGTCTCCGCCGGTCTTGAGTGTGAATTGGTCAAGTGTTGGAACCCGAACGCAAATAAAATAGGGCCGGAATAAACCGACCCTGCCCAAATATGCGTCCGGGGCTTGTATCCGCCCCTTAGACAAGAGCGCGTATAGGGCATTTGGGGGGCATGTGCAAGGTTGTATGCAGGGGAAGGGAAAGATGGCGGGCGTCGGCTATGCGGGACGAAGCGAGCCCTCGCCACGGCTGCGCCAAAGTCCGCTTCTGATCCAATTGAGCACGCCATTTGTGGTCGTCGAGACTATTTGTAGGTTGGTGAATTTTGAACGGCGCTTGCCTCAATTACGCCTGCTACGGCCAGTGCCTTTGTAGAGATCTCCGGTTCCGTATCGTCTGCGAAGCCCAAGCTCTCCATTCTAGTGTACAGCGCTTTTGATGTGTAGAAATCGAATACCTTTGTTTCGTCAGGATTATCCCAAAATGCCGTGATCCAAACAGACTCGCGTCCCGGGACGACTCCATTGCACCAATCGCTCCAAAGCCTTTGCGCCAAGATGACATCGGAATTTGATGTAACTTGTTCCAGCAGGCCATCCAGCGGCCACCCTGCAAGCCTGAACATGCAAATTGTGTCATCCAAATAGTTTTCGGTCCTACTTTCTATTTCGCGCTTGAGGAAATGCCGTTGAAATTTATCAAGAACTTGCCATTCGTCCGAGGTCCAATTATCGCGATTGCCTGTTTCGAAGCGATTGAGACTGATTTCGAGAGCCACGTTGCTAACATCTTCCCCAAGCGCCAAAATCTCGAGAATTCGGGGAAGTAGGTAACCCCATGTTGACTTTGCTACCCCCTTCGGATCGTAAGCCGCAAAATACCAATCCTGTATGTAGTGCAGCGGAAGATCATCTATCTGTGGATTGAAAAAATCGGCTTCGATGTCTGCATCCATGCAACAACCTTCGCAGACTTCAATGCTCCTAGGCTTATAGCGCGCAAATACACGATATGCCTCCGCGATGACGTCGAAGAAACGATGGTCTGCTGGTATTTTTGCCTTTAGCGGCTTCTGCTGTTTGCGAACCATGTGTTTCTGAACCCGAAAAACGCGTGGAAAGAGAAGTAGATTATCGTTCTACCCTTATGATGCAAGCAGACATTAGCTGCATTGCAGCAAGTGCGCATTTGAGCTCAGACCAAACATCCGCTGTCCACTGGTCACACATACGATCAACTCAAGCCGACAAACCTCACCTCACAAGGCCTCGCCCTTCTTCTTCAATTCGTCAAACAAATCCTGATAAATTCCGTTGCTGTCGCCCCCGCCAAAGATCGCTGCACCTCCTGTGTATCCAGTGCCATAGGTCTTGGCGACCGTGATGGTTTGCACCAGCCCCGACAGAAACTGATCCTTTTCCAACAGCGACAGCGGATGGATGAACACGCCCCACAAACGCCCATTGGCAACCGCATACCGTGCATCCAATGCCGCATCAAAATTCGCCTGCATCATCCGCATCAGGTCTTCGGCAGACAAGGCGTCAGCCGATGCAATCGGCACCATCGCCCGCATGCGGTCCGCGCGTTCGTCTGCAATCACAAGGATCGGGATGTCATCCAGCGTGAACTCCAACACCGGCCCGCGCGCAATCACATCCGGGTCCAACGCCTGCACAATCCGGGCAAGCCCTGCGATGGTCATCCGGGGGGCTTCATCCTGCACAACTGGGGGCGCCTCATTGGGGACCGTCTCATCCGGCACAATCTGCTGCGCGCCGACGCCTGTCATCCAAACAATCGACAGCAGCGATATCAAAAAAGTTCTCATTGCGATGACCTTTCATGCGTTTCGTGACAAGCCTAGCAACGCCCGGTTCCGCACACCACCAACGCTTTGGTGAACACAATGTCGCAAAGATTCTAAGTGCATGGCGGCAAGTCCCCCCCTAACATCAGTCACAACTTGGTTTTTCAGAGGTCAGTTCAGTGGAGCTCACACTTTCATCCGCACTTTCCCCCGGTGCAATGGTCGGGCATTTTGCCTACCTCCTGCTTGTCGCGTCCATGCTGATGCGCACCTTGTTCGCGCTCCGGTTGCTGGTCATCGCGTCGGCCTTGGTCGCTATCGCCTATGCCGCGATCTGGCTGAATGATCCCGTCAGTTCGTTCTGGGAAGCCCTGTTGGTCTTGGTCAACATCTTGCAGATCACCCGCGAATGGATCGCCAATCGCCGCGCGCGGTTTTCTGTCGAAGAACAGGCCTTTGTCGATGCGCGCCTGTCTGAACTGTCGCCCAGCGAAGCACGCTATGTGCTTAATCTGGGGGTCTGGGCAGATGGTGCAGCGGGGACGATCCTGACGACACAGGGCGAACCGGTTAATAATCTGGTCTATCTCATTGCGGGTGCTGTGGATATCGAGTTTGACAATGCCAAAGTCGGCTCCTGCTTTCCCGGCAATTACATCGGTGAAATGTCGGTGTTGGAAGGCGGCCAAGCCTCTGCCACCGCGACCGTGTCGGAACCTTCACGTTACTGGATGGTCTCGGCCAAACAGTTGCGGAAACTACATCAAAACCAGCCAAAAATTGCAGCCGCGTTCGAGGTTGGCATCGCCCGCGATCTGCGCGCCAAGATCATCAAAGCGAACGAAAGCCACGCCTTGCCATAGACCTACATCGCTTGTTCGATAACGTCGATTGCGCGGGCAACGGCCACGTCTATCGCCATCCGGGATGTGTCGATCTCAATCGCATCCAGCGCCGGTTTAAGCGGCGCATCAGCCCGCCCCATGTCACGCGCATCACGGGCCTGCACATCGGCAAACACATCCTCAAGAGTGACATCCATGCCCTTGTCTGACAGTTCCGCGAACCGCCGTTGCGCCCGTACAAACGCATCCGCGATCACAAACAATTTCACCTGTGCATCCGGGCAAATCACCGTGCCAATGTCGCGCCCATCCAGCACAGCGCCCCCGGCGCGCGCTGCAAATGAGCGTTGAAAATCAACCAGTGCCGCGCGCACTACTGGAAGGGCTGCCGCCTGACTTGCCGCCTGCGCCACCTCTGGCGTGCGCAAGGCCTCGTTTTCCAGATCATCTGTCACCAGCGCCTTTGCTGCCTGTTCTGCGGGAACGCCCAATAGAACCTTGGCCCCCACCGCGCGGTACAAAAGTCCTGTATCCAGATGCGCAAACCCGAAATGCGCAGCGACCGCCTTGGAAATGGTGCCCTTGCCAGAGGCCGCAGGCCCATCAATCGCAACCGTAAATCCGCGCGTTACTGCCATCAAAACCTCTCCTGCCGCCTGCTCACGTCCGCGACACCTGCGCCCCAAGTGCTGCCATCAATGGCTCAAAAATCGGAAAAGATGTGGCAATTGGCCCGCCATCGTCCACTTGAACCGGATCTTGCGATGCCATCCCCAGTATCAGAAACGACATTGCGATCCGGTGATCCAACTGGCTGGCACAGGTGCCCCCGCCTGCCACATTCCCGTGGCCCCGTCCGGTGACGATCCACCAATCAGGGCCTTCTTCAACCTCGACACCATTGGCGCGCAGCCCCTTGGCCATCGCATCAATACGGTCGCTTTCCTTGACGCGCAGCTCTTTCACACCGCGCATCACTGTCTGACCGGTGGCATAGGACGCCACCACAGACAAAACCGGATACTCATCAATCATCGACGCCGCACGCGCAGGCGGCACTTCGATCCCCTTCAGGTCAGGCGAGAACCGCGCACGCAAATCCGCGACAGGCTCCCCGCCCTCGGTACGCTCGTTCTCATAGGTCAGATCAGCACCCATTTCGCGCAAGGTGGTGAACAACCCCGCCCGCGTCGGGTTCAAACCGATCCCCGGCACCAGCACATCCGACCCGGGCACAATCAACGCCGCACAGACCGGAAACGCGGCAGAGCTTGGATCACGCGGCACTTCGATATGCTGCGGATTCAACTCGGGCTGACCGGTCAGGGTGATCACACGACCCTCATCGGTCTGCTCGACTGAAATCTCGGCACCAAAGCCTGCCAACATCCGCTCGGTATGATCCCGCGTCGCTTCTGCCTCGATCACAACTGTCTGGCCGGGCGCATTCAACCCTGCCAGCAGTACCGCAGATTTGACCTGTGCGGATGGCACAGGCACAACATACCGTACTGGCACCGGGTCTGCTGCACCCACCAGCGTCATCGGCAAACGCCCGCCCGCACGACCCACAGATTGACAGCCGAACAACGCCAACGGGTCCGTCACCCGCGCCATCGGTCGGCCGTTCAGACTGGCATCGCCTGTGAATGTGGCCGTGATCGGACAGGTCGCCATCGCCCCCATAATCAACCTCACCCCGGTGCCGGAGTTGCCACAATCAATCACCCCGTCAGGTTCGGCAAACCCGCCAACACCGACGCCATGCACCGACCATTTACCGCCGCCCAACTCTGTCACCTCTGCCCCGAACGCCCGCATCGCCTTTGCGGTGTCCAGCACATCCTGCCCTTCCAATAGCCCCTCGATGGTGGTCTCACCCACGGCCATCGCGCCCAGGATCAAGGACCGGTGCGAAATGGATTTGTCGCCCGGAACCTCAGCAGTACCGGTCAGGGGCCCGCAAGCCGTCGAAATCATGGGAATGGGCGCGCCGTGGCCAGACATATCTGCATCCTTACAATGTTCCGGGCAGTTCTAAACCAGCCCCCACGGCCCGTCCATGCCAAGGACACTCTATTTCTTTTCACTTAAAATACTGAGGGGAGTTTGAGGGGGTAAAACCCCCTCATCCGCTAAATATATCCAATGCGGGCTTGCCCGCTCCTTTCGCTCACGCCCTGCGGAACGTCAGATAATGTGGCGTGCGCCCTTCGCGCAGCGCCTTTTGCTCATACCGCGTCGGGATCCAGTCCTGCCATGGCTTGCGCCAGTCTTCAGGCCCTTCCGCCATCCATTCAAAACCGAACCGCGGCACCTGTTCCAGGGTCTGGCGCACATAATCCTCAATATCAGTCGCCACGCGGAAAATCGCACCGGGTTTCAGCACCCGCGCCAACGGCTCCAGATGCTCGGGGGTCACAAACCGCCTGCGGTGATGACGCGTTTTGGGCCACGGATCAGGGTACAGCAGAAATGCGCGGCTGATCGACGCGACAGGCAACACATCAAACATATCCCGCGCATCACCGGGATGCACCGCAAGGTTGCTGACACCCGCGCGCCTGATTTTGCCCAACAGCATTGCGACACCGTTGATGTAAGGCTCACACCCGATGATACCGACATCAGGATTAGTGGCGGCCTGATGCACCATATGCTCACCACCGCCAAAGCCGACCTCAAGCCAGACCGGCTTTGCGCCGAACAGTCCCGCCAGATCAAGCGGTGTGCGCTCGGGATTATCCTCCCAACTGACAGCGCCAGGCGACAGATCATCAAGGTCTTCCTCAATATATCCCTTTTGAGAGGATTTGAGCGATTTACCTTTGAGGCGGCCATAAAAGTTACGGCGGGGGCGGGTTTTTTCAGTCATGTGCCGCGTTTATCCCGCTTAAATTCCCGCTGCAATGCACTCTCTTAACGTTTGCGTAACCCGGCGCGTCCTATGTTTCACCCCAACTCTTTACTCATCGGGCTCACAAAGGAGCATCGCGTGACTTTCACACACATCACCGCACGGTCTCAGCCTGTGCCGCCGCCATCGCTTTTGCAGGTGCTGATACTGGACGATGAACGCTTTGACAGGCACCGGCTGGCCCGTTTGTGCTCCGGCCTTGATATGGCCTGTGAAGTCGCAAATGCCGTCACGCTCAGCGAATTTGAGGACCTCATTGAACAGCACCGTTTCGATCTGATCCTGATCGATTACGGTCTGCCGGACGGGACTGGTATGGAAGCCCTCCACATGATCAACATGTCCGCACAAAACCACACTGCTGCGACAATCATGATCACCGGCCAGGACAAAGAAGCACTGGCGCAGCAGTCGATTGACAGCGGATGCCGCGATTACCTCAGCAAAGATGACCTTTCCGCACCTGAATTCTCGCGTGCCGTTGCCAATGCACTGCGAAAGTCCAAACTGACCCCGGCGCTGAACGCACAGACCTATCCACGCGCGGATGTGGTGGCTATTGTTGAGCATCTTGCCGCAAAATCTGCCCAAGATATCAAACCAATGGTCAGCCGCATGATGCGACAGGTGCGTGACCTGCGCGCACGCAGTGGCAGTGATTTGGGCGATGCTCCGGCACCGACCGGCGCGATTGAAGACAGTTGTGTTAACATTTGGGAGTTTCTGGTGGCGTTGGAACGCTCTTCAGGCGAGGCGATTATCGCGCAGACGATCCTGGAAGAAGGGACGCCTCAAAGTCGTTCAGCCCCGAAAACCGCCATCAAGCCCCCCTCGCCATTCTCGAAAGTACGGGGCTGACGCCTCGTGGCTTATGGTCACGTTTTATCTTTGTATGTCGGTAAAGGCGTCGCAGCATTGGCATCGGCCAAGCAGATCGTCGCCAAAACGTCAAAGCGACCCCGCAGTTCTCACTTCTTTGAAGGGTCTAGGGACCAAAAGAAGCGCCCGCGCGTCCAAGAAAGCAACTCATTCGTTCTCCCCAAGTCGCGATCGATCCGGGCGCGTCAGCCGATCTGAAACTGGCAAAGTAGCTGCTTCGAACTAGACGAGGCTGGCAGGTCATACCCGCCAGCCCCGATCATCATTCCAACAAACCCGAGTATGGGCTGCTTAGACAGCCGCCTTAAGGGCGTCAGCCAAATCTGTACGTTCCCAGCTAAAACCACCATCGGCTTCGGGTGCGCGTCCAAAGTGGCCGTAAGCCGCAGTGCGCGCATAGATCGGCTTGTTCAGCTGCAAATGCTCGCGAATGCCGCGTGGGGTCAGGCTCATCACTTTGCGAATGGCAATTTCTACCGCTGCATCATCCACATCGCCTGTGCCGAACGTATCGCAATAGATCGAAAGCGGCTCGCTTACACCAATCGCATAGCTCAGCTGGATGGTGCATTTGCGTGCCATGCCGGAAGCGACCACGTTTTTGGCCAAATACCTTGCCGCATATGCCGCAGAGCGGTCGACTTTTGTCGGGTCTTTACCGGAAAATGCGCCGCCACCGTGCGGTGCTGCACCGCCATAGGTGTCCACGATAATTTTGCGGCCCGTAAGACCCGCATCGCCATCCGGCCCTCCGATGACAAAAACACCCGTCGGGTTCACGTGCCACGTAGTGCCTTCATCGATCCAGCCGTCAGGCAGGACTTCACGAATATAGGGCTCTACAATCGCGCGAATATCCGCGCTTGATTGATCCTCGGACGCGTGCTGTGTCGACAAAACGATGGACGACACGCCAACAGGTTTCCCGTCTTCATAGCGCACCGACAACTGGCTCTTGGCATCGGGCCGCAAGGTCGGCTCGGTTCCATCTTTGCGCACCTCGGCAAGGCGGCGCAAAATCGCATGCGCATAATGGACCGGTGCAGGCATCAATTCAGGCGTCTCATCGGTCGCAAAACCGAACATGATACCCTGATCGCCGGCACCTTCGTCCTTGTTGCCCTTCGCATCGACACCCTGCGCGATATGCGCGGATTGTTCGTGCAACAGGTTGGTAATCTCACAGGTCGCATGGTGGAATTTGTCCTGCTCGTACCCGATATCCTTGATACAGGCCCGCGCAATGTCCTCGATGCGGCCCATGTATTCGGCCAATTTCGACTTGTCAGACAGACCAACCTCACCGCCGATCACAACGCGGTTGGTGGTGGCAAAGGTTTCCGCAGCGACGCGGGCCTCTGGCTCTTCGGTCAGAAACGCATCAAGAACGGCGTCAGAAATCCGGTCACAGACCTTGTCTGGATGGCCTTCTGAAACGGATTCAGAGGTAAAGATATAGTTTTTGCGGGACATAACTGCTCCATTTATGGGTTATCATGCCACGCCAGGAAGCCGTTGTAGCACTTTTGTTTGGCTTATCGGGGGTGGTGGACTCCGTCAATCGTTAAACCTTTTGACGGCGAATCACCCCAGCGGCGCAACCCAGAAGCAACACCAAGGCAAACGGCAAATCGCCCGTTCTGCTATAAAGCGTCGGGGGCAGCGGCGCGGGCAATGCGGCGTCGACAAATCCCGCTTGGTTCAGCCCCAAGCTGGCCGTGATGCGACCATAAGGGTCAATCATCGCAGAAATGCCCGTGTTTGCCGCCCGCGCCAAGGGCAGCCCCTGTTCGATTGCACGCATACGCGCCTGCGCAAGGTGCTGTTTTGGCCCTGCGCCCTTGCCGAACCACGCGTCATTGGTCAATTGCATCAAAAACGCGGGGCGTTCAGGTGCTGCGTTCACGTCATGGGCAAAAACCGCCTCATAACAGATCAACGGAAGCGCCTGACCAAGCGCGCCAAAATCCAGCAATTGCGGCCCTGGTCCCGGTGTATATCCACCCGTGATACGCGACGCCAAACCAAAGATGCCCCAGCGTGATAACATATCGGAGAACGGCATGTATTCGCCAAACGGCACCAAATGGTGCTTGTCATATTGCTGCGCCACGCTGCCAGTCGGGTCCAGAACCACCATCGAATTGTAAAAACTTTGCGGATCACGCCTTTGCACACCCAAGGCGACCGGCACGCCACTGGCGGCCGCGGCGATCTGCGTGAGCGCGGGTGCCGCGATATCAAGCGGCCATGGAATTGCGGTTTCGGACCAAATGATCAGGTCGGGTTGCGCATCGCTGGGCATAGGGGCAGCAGCGGTAAAGCGGAGTTGCCGGTCAAAAAACACCGGTATCTGTGCGGGATCCCATTTGTCGCGCTGCGCAGCATTGGGTTGTATCAGCCGCACGCTGTGCGCGGTCATCAACGCAGGCCCCGGTTGCGGTGGCGTCATGACAAACAACGCAAAAATCACCGCAGCCGCGACGCGAAACGCAACACCGTAACGTCCCGAAAACGGATGTGCGACCCATAGCGCGAATGCGATAATCACGCCATTCATCACATAGGGGCCAACCCACCCAAGGCCCTGCCCCGACACCGAGGCAACCAGTGACTGCGCGGGCATCGCCCATGGAAATCCCGTAAAAATATACGCGCGGATCAATTCAGCCGCAGGCCAGCACACCAAAAGCGGCCAGCTTTTGCACGGCGACAGCACGCGTGCGACCCAAAATGCCAAGGCCCAGAACAAGGCAAGCCCCGCCGCCAGCAATACCAAGGCAAACGGTGCCATCCACCCGTGCCGCGCCACATCCACCATGAACGGTGACACAATCCACTGTAAGGCATGACAAAAATATCCGGTCCCCAATGCCCACCCCAGCATCGCTGCGTGTCGGGGCGTCAGCGCCGTTCGGTAAAGGTATAATGCGACCGCAAAACCGGCCAACATCGCCAACGGAATGTCATATGGCGCCTGCCCAAAGGCTGCCACAGCACCACAAACGAACACGATTGCAACGCTGCGCCACCCCCACGGGCTTGTGATCACCCGTTGGCCCCCGTCGTGCGCACCCGCAACCGTTTTATCCGGCGGGGGTCCGCGTCGATCACTTCGAACTCTGGCCCGTCAGGATGTAACACGACCTCGCCCCGCGCAGGCACACGCCCCGACAGCATAAAGACAAGCCCGCCAAGCGTGTCGATCTCTTCTTCGTCGACGGTGTCATGATCGGTCAGCGAATGACCGATCTCGGCCTCGAAATCCTCAAGCGGGGTCTTGGCCAGAGCCAGATAGGTGCCCGGCTTTTCGACGACCCAATAGGTGCCATCGTCCACGTCATGCTCGTCCTCGATCTCTCCGATGACCTGTTCGATCAAATCCTCGATCGTGACCAACCCGTCAACACCACCGTATTCATCAATGACCAACGCCATATGCCGACGCTCTGCCTGCATCTTGGTCAACAGGACGCCAATGCTCATCGATGGCGGCACAAACAACAGCGGTCGCACCAGCGCTTGCAGATCAAAGTTTTTTGGTTTGCCGTTAAACCCGTACTGCAATGCCAGATCTTTTAGGTGGGCCATGCCAACAGGCGTGTCCAGCGTGCCGTCATAGACCGGCAAGCGTGTCAAACCGCTTTCTTTGAACACCGCGACCAATTCATCCATGGTGATCGTGATAGAGACCGCGACAATATCCGCCTTGGGGATCGCCACATCATCAACCCGCATAGAGCGCAGGTTCATCATGCCCCGCGCGGACAAGCGGTCCACCGGTGGTTTTGCAAATTCGTCCACACCCTCTGCCTCAGAGGGAGTAAGCGCGCCAATCACGCGCGAAAAGAACCCGCCCTGCTTTGCAGAGGTGTCCTCACTGTCAATTTGGGGGTCGTTTGACTGCGCGCTTTGCGCAGCGCTAGAAGATCCGTCTGTGTCGCCCATGGGGTCCTGTAATCTGAAACGGCGCCAATGCGCGCCTATGCAATCCTATATGGGTCATCCCAACCCATTTTGCCAAGTATTTCGACCTCAATTCGTTCCATCAAGGCCGCATCTGGGTCTGTTGTGTGATCATAACCCAACAGATGCAGCACACCATGTACAATCAGATGGGTCACATGGGCCTGCATCGGGCGGCCTGCGGCCTGTGCTTCGGCGTTGCAGGTGTCATAGCTGATCGCGATATCGCCCAGTTCCATCATCCCGTCCGGGCCAGCGATCGGTGCAGCTGGCGCGCCCCCCGGCTGCTGGGCCGCCCGTTCCTCTGCGGGCCAGCTCAGGACATTTGTCGCGCTCGGTTTGTCGCGGAAATCTGCATTCAGCACGGCGATCCGCGCATCATCGCAGGCCAGCAGACTAACCTCGCAAGCATCCGGCGTCAGTGATAGATGCTCCAACGTGGCAATCACAGCGTGTTCGGCCAATGCTTCGATCCCGACACTTTCCCAGCGGGGGTCTTCGATCGCGATGTCCAAGGCCTCCATCAACTGCGACCGGTGTCCGCCTCGTAGGCCTCAATGATTGCCGCCACAAGCGGGTGGCGCACGACATCCTTGGAGGTGAAATAGTTAAAGCTGATCTTGGGAATACGGTTAAGCAGCCGTTCCGCATCGGCAAGGCCCGACGGCACCCCGCGCGGCAGGTCAATCTGCGTGCGGTCGCCGGTGATTACCATCCGCGATCCTTCGCCAAGACGCGTCAGAAACATCTTCATCTGCATCGCTGTCGCGTTTTGCGCCTCGTCCAACACAACAAAGGCATTCGACAACGTGCGCCCCCGCATAAACGCCAGCGGCGCGATCTCAATGCGCTTTTCCTCAATCAGCTTGGCCAACTGCTTGGCCGGTAGAAAATCATTCAACGCATCATACAAGGGCTGCATGTAAGGATCGACCTTATCCTTCATGTCACCGGGCAGGTAGCCCAGCTTTTCGCCCGCCTCTACCGCAGGACGGCTCAGGATGATGCGGTCCACATGACCACCGATGAACATGGATACGCCAACCGCAACGGCAAGATAGGTCTTGCCGGTACCCGCCGGGCCAATGCCAAAGGCCAGTTCGTTCGCGAACAGCGATTTCACATAGACCTTTTGTGCCTCGGTGCGCGGCTCGACCCGTTTCTTGCGGGTCTGGATTTCGATGTTTTCGCCACCCGGCACGGGGATAGCAGTGCTCTTGCGCGCCACCGGCTTGCTGGTGGGGGACCCCATCCGCAACAGGCTGTCGATCTGCGCCTGATCCACCGTGCGACCACTTTCCAACCGGATATAGAGTGTGTTCAGCACCGCTGCCGCCTGTGCGGCCACATCGGCATTACCCAGAATGCTCAACTGGTTGCCCCGCCGCACGACTTGCACCTCAAGTGCTTTTTCGATGCTGGCAAGATGCGCGTCATAGGCACCACACAGATCAATCAAAAGACGGTTGTCGGCAAACTCCAACACCACCGGGGCGGCGTTTTCGGGTTTTGCGAGGGTCAGGTCAGTTTCAGTCAAGTGCGGCTCCTTGGGATCCATGGGTTCAACTGGGATATGGGGCGATGCACATGCCGCGCCACCCTTGCGTCAGATAAAAAGGCTAGAACAGAAAAAGGCCGGAATGCTTGCACACCCCGGCCCGAAAAACTGGCGATTTGCGCAATGATCAATTTGGGTCCGGAATATTGGAGCCGGCTTTGAAGTCACCGACAGTATGGTTCGGCGGCGCGACACCGGAACACACCGGCTTGCCGTACTTATCAAGACGCGCAGACAGATACCCTTCGACACCGTCGTCAATGATCCAATGGTCGCAGCCATTCGGATCCACCCAGATGCCCGCCTGAAGCTGGCTCAGGTGCTTTTTATCAATCCCACCGTCAGTCGACTTGTCGGACCCGATGCCGCCGCCCTCAAGATCACCACAGGCTGTCAGACCAAATGCAAAGGCTGTCGCGATAATAATTTTCGTTTTGATCACGTTATTGTTCCCTTAGCGAATGCAGATGATTTCGACGCGGCGGTTTTTCGCCATGCCGCTGGCCGAACTGTTTGCCGCTGTGGGCTGGCGTTCGCCGTAGCCCCGAACGTCCGCGATGCTTGCCCCATTTGCAACCGCCACAGCCGCAACGGCGTTCGCACGGTTATAAGACAGGCGCATGTTATACGCGTCAGAGGCACGGCTGTCTGTGTGACCCGTGATAATGTAGGAAACCGCATCGGTGGTTTGGAAAAACTCGGCCAGACGCGCCTTGCCTGATTTGTGGATGCGGTAACTGTTGGTTGCGAAAAACTGATCAGAATTCATCACGCCGCAGACATTGCCCCGCCGACATACCGGAATGCCCTGACGCGTGGTGTGCGGTGTCATGTACCCTTCGGCACCATCATCCATCACCCAATGCTCGCACCCGTCGGGATCAACCCAGATTGTCGGGATGTAGACACCTTTGTCACGGCCCTCTTGCGACTTTGTCTGCGCATCCGCAGCCGTTGAATGAAGCGCCAGCGCCGCGACCAATGTCAGGCTCGCTATTGCACGAACAACTTTGGAGAATGTGGTCACCACAGCAGAAATCCTTGTATCGTTCCCCGGCAAAGCGCGCGCATCCAAATCAAGAAGGCCGCCCCGTGTTGCCTCAGGTTAAGTTGTATTTGAGCTCATGTGAAGCACTCAAATCAACATTTAGTGGTCGATCACGCGCCACAAACAAGGAAATATGTCTTTTTTGGGGCAGCCATTCGCATCGAACCGCCGCTTTGGTTCCGCTCAAAGATGAACAGCCCGCAGCGAATTGGTCTTTGCTTCCACGATTCTCACCTTGGCGATGTCACCGATTGCAGCCTTGGCATCGTCGATATGTACAGCATGCAGATATTCAGACTTGCCCAGCATCTGACCCGGCTCGCGGCCCGCCCGCTCGACCAGAACCGACACCTCCCGACCTACCATTGATCCTTGAATATCGCGCTGATGTTCTGTGATCAGGGCCTGCAACCGCTGCAACCGCGCGTCGGCAACGTCCGCATCGACCAAAGGGCGTTCTGCGGCAGGTGTGCCTGGACGCGTCGAATACTTGAAGGAATACGCATAGCCATACCGGACCTCGCGCACCAATTCCATCGTCGCCTCAAAATCCGCATCGGTTTCTTCGGGGAATCCCACGATGAAGTCACCCGACAGGATAATGTCGGGCCGCACCGCGCGGATACGCTCCAACAGGCGCAAATAGCTTTCGGCGGTATGGCTGCGGTTCATCCGCTTGAGGATGCGGTCAGACCCCGATTGCACCGGCAAATGCAGATAGGGCATCAATTCAGGCACCTCGCCATGTGCCTCAATCAATGCATCGTCCATGTCGTTGGGGTGGCTGGTGGTATAGCGAATGCGCTCCAGCCCATCGACGCGTGCCAACTCCTTGATCAACGCGGCCAGCGTCATATCACCCTTGGGACCGGCACCGTGATAGGCGTTGACGTTCTGGCCCAGCAGCGTGATCTCGCGCACGCCGCGCTCTACCAACTCGCGCGCTTCTTCCAACACGCGGGTCGCAGGGCGGCTAACTTCCGCCCCCCGCGTATACGGCACAACGCAAAACGCACAGAATTTATCGCACCCTTCCTGCACCGTCAAAAACGCAGCAGGCGCGCGGCGCGCTTTGGGGCGCCCCTTGAGGTGTTCAAACTTGTCTTCCTCGGGGAAATCCGTGTCGAGGGCCGTATGCCCCGCACTCACCCGCGCCTCCATCTGGGGCAATCGGTGATAGGACTGCGGTCCCACCACCAGATCAACGGCCGGCTGGCGACGCATGATCTCTTCGCCTTCGGCTTGGGCCACACAGCCTGCAACGCCGATCTTCAGATTCGGATTCAATTCCTTGAGCGGCTTCAGGCGCCCCAGCTCGGAATACACCTTTTCCGCAGCCTTTTCACGAATGTGACAGGTGTTGAGCAGAATCATATCCGCATCCGCGGCGTCCAACGTCTCGACATAGCCCTGCCCGCCCAGCGCTTCGGCCATGCGTTCACTGTCATAGACGTTCATCTGGCAACCATAGGTCTTGATGAACAGCTTTTTTGGCGACGTCATTTGGGATACCCGGCGTTAGAGGAGTGCGAACCGCGACTTAACAGCCTGCAAGGTGGCTTGCAATGCACGCTCATTTAACCGATTCTGCACATAATCGCTAGCAGATGAGGCGTGATGCAGTATCCGAGCCTGAACCAGATGATCAAAGCCGAAGCCAAGGCCCTTGCCAAAGGGCCCGTGGCGATTGTGATGATCGAAGACAATGTCGAGGTTGACACCACCCTACGCCACAACCAACAGGCTGGTTTTAAGACCATCATCGCCCTGATGCCCGATGAATTCAGCCTTCCGCGCGATCTGTCTGACGCCATCATCCGCGTGAATTACAACATGTCAGGCGACGCTGCGATGGAAACGGCGCTTAACACGCTGATCGACCATATGGCCGGTCAATGGGTGTATTATTGCTATAACGCCGAGTATTTTTTTCACCCCTTCTGCGAGACCCGCAACGTTGTCGAAATGCTGGCATTTCAGACCGAAGAACGCCGTGATGCGATGTTGGCCTATGTGATCGACCTATATTCCGACGATCTGGATGAACATCCTCACGCCGTTTCTCTGGACAATGCCTTTCTGGATAAATCGGGGTATTACGCGTTGGCGCGCCCCGACCCCGGCAACGATGGCCACCCCAAAGAGCGCCAGTTGGATTTTTTTGGCGGCCTGCGGTGGCGGTACGAGGAACATGTGCCGGCCGCCCGTCGCAAGATTGACCGCATCCCGCTTTTTCGGGCGAAAAAGGGGCTTAGGGTCCGCGATGATCACACGTTCAACGACGAAGAATACAATACCTACTCCTGCCCATGGCATCACAACATCACCGGTGCGATCTGCTCTTTCCGGACTGCAAAAGCCCTCAAGACCAATCCCGGCAGCCGGTATGATATCGCGTCGTTCAAATGGCACAATTCAGCACCGTTTGAATGGCACTCCCGGCAGTTGCTCGACTTAGGTCTGATGGAACCGGGGCAATGGTTCTGAACGCCGCACGGTAGCGTGGCTTAAGCTTTACCCGGTGGGCAGCAGCATCGGAAACCAATCCGTGCGCAGCTTTTGTCCCTGCACCATGCCATGGCCCGGAAACGGCGGCGATGTCGGACCGGGGCGTTGCGTATAGCGTGCATCATCCCCCAACAGCCGCAGCGAAAACGCGCGGCGCCGTGCCGTTGACGTATTGCCCCGCGCCCCATGCAGAATGCCGTAATTGAACGCGACGGCATCGCCCGGTTCCATCGGCCATTCCCGGATATCCATCGCTTCGGCGTCCGGATCAGGGACAGGCATGTAAGGTGCCGGGTCGAAAAAGGCATCGCCCTTTACCCAACGTGTCGGCAAAACCGGCTTTTCCCACAGATGCGATCCCGCAACACACCGCAATGATGCATCTGTAACAGGATCAAGCGGCGACCAGAAACTAACCGTCTGACGCCCTTCCACGAAATAATAAGGACCATCCTGATGCCAGGGCGTCGCCATCGTCGTCCCCGGTTCTTTTACCAGCACATGATCATGAAACAATTGCACCGTTTCACTTTGCATCAAACCCGCCGCAACCTGCGCCACATCGGACCCTTCGATCACCTCGCGAAACGCATCAATGCGCTGCCAGTTGCAGTAATCGTCAAAAAACCGCCCCGTCTCGCCCGCCTTGTCGTTGTTGGAGGCATATGGCCCTGGCGTCTCGATGTTTTGCTTTATCCCGCGCCGCAGCGTATCAACGTGGTCCGCAAACAGCCCCTTGATCAGAACAACACCGTCACGCTGGAACTGCTCAATATGATCCTCGCTCACCAACACATGCGACATGCGCGTCAGGCTTTTCGGCGCAAGCGGATGACGACATCTACCGCAACGATTTCTGCACCATCGGGCGCATCGGGCAGACCGGCAATCACCAGCTTTTCTGCGGGCGCATCGGTCAAACGCCCCTCGTCTTCCCAAAAGAAATGCGGGTGGTCATGTGTATTGGTGTCAAAATAGCTCTTTGTGCCGTCGACCATGACTTCTTGCAAAAGGCCAGCATCACAAAACGCCCGCAGCGTGTTGTAGACAGTCGCAAGTGAAACACTGTCGCTTTGCGCTTTGGCGGCCTCAAACAGGCTTTCCGCTGTGACGTGCCGGTGCTGACCGTCCCCGACCAAAAGGCTGGCAAGAGTGACCCGTTGACGGGTCGGACGAACGCCTGCTTCTTCCAGCCAACGTGTGCCATTTGCGTGGTGCGATTGCATTATTTTGCGCTCCGGTCCGTGATTTAATAGCATATAAGCCCACCCGCAGGTGATTTTCAATTAGCAAACATAAAACAATCCGCGTCCATGCAGCCCGCTGGCCGCATGTGCAAATGTTTCGCATCGCCCCGCGCCCTTGCAGCCTGACCAAAGCCGATGCTAGACCAGAACGACATTAATACTTGCAGCAGGAGCGCCGCCCCATGGCCGATTATCCAACCAGTTTCGACAAAGAAGGCCTTTTGCAATGCGCACGCGGTGAACTGTTTGGTCCCGGCAACGCGCAACTGCCCGCCCCCCCGATGCTGATGATGGACCGGATCACGGATGTTTCCGGCGATGGCGGTGCACATGGCAAGGGCCACATCACAGCCGAATTCGACATCACCCCGGACCTTTGGTTTTTCGAGTGTCACTTCCCCGGCAACCCGATCATGCCCGGATGCCTTGGCCTTGACGGGTTGTGGCAGTTGACCGGCTTCAACTTGGGTTGGCGCGGCTGGCAGGGGCGCGGCTATGCTCTGGGTGTCGGCGAGGTCAAACTCAAAGGCATGGTGCGCCCTGACCGCAAGATGCTGACCTACAAGATCGACTTTATCAAAGCGATCCAGACCCGCCGCCTGACCATGGGTGTCGCCGACGGCATCGTAGAGGCAGACGGCGAGATCATCTATGAGGTCAAGGACATGAAGGTCGCGCTGTCAGAGAGCTAAGCGCGCGTTCTCTACCCCGCTCTTTTCGCTTTAAATACTGAAATTCAACGCCTGTGGCCCGCCACAGCGCCTGCGTTAGGCCGCGCTTTTTCCAATCCCGTGTTGCACGTCCCTCTCCGGATGGCCTAGAAAGCAATGAGGATTTAAATAGGTGGGCCACCCTTGCGCCGCGCCGAACCAGAGGTTTGCACATGAAGCGAGTCGTCGTCACGGGACTTGGTATCGTCTCATCCATCGGAAACAACGCCGAAGAGGTGACCGCATCTCTCAAGGCTGGCACCTCGGGGATCGAGGCCAGTACAGAGATGGCCGAACATGGTTTTCGCAGTCAGGTTGCCGGCACGATCAAACTGAACGTGGCGGACCACATCGACAAACGCACGTTGCGGTTCATGGGCCAAGGCGCTGCCTATGCCTATCTCGCAATGGAGCAGGCGATTGCCGATGCGGGTCTGGGCGAAGACATCGTCAGCAACCCGCGCACAGGCCTGATTGCAGGGTCCGGCGGCCCGTCAACTTCGGCGATGAAAGCTGCGCATGACGTGGTGGACAAAACCGGCGCGACCAAACGCATCGGGCCGTTTGCAGTGCCAAAATGCATGTCCTCGACCGTCAGCGCAAACCTGTCGACGGCTTTCAAAATCAAAGGCATCAACTATTCCATTACCTCCGCCTGCTCCACCTCGCTGCATTGCATCGGGTCGGCCGCAGAACAGATCATGATGGGCAAACAGGACGTGATGTTCGCAGGCGGCGGTGAGGAACTGGATTGGACGCTGTCGTGTCTTTTCGACGCCATGGGCGCGATGAGCAGCAAATATAACGACACGCCGGAAAAAGCATCGCGCGCATTTGACGCCAACCGCGACGGGTTCGTGATCACTGGCGGCGGCGGCATGGTTGTGCTGGAAAGCCTTGAGCACGCCCAAGCCCGCGGTGCCACGATCTATGCGGAAGTAACAGGTTTCGCTGCGACATCCGACGGCCACGACATGGTCGCCCCCTCCGGTGAGGGCGGCACCCGCGCGATGCAGCTGGCGCTTGAAACACTGCCTGAGGGCCGCAAAGTCAGCTATATCAATGCACATGGCACATCCACGCCGGTTGGCGATGTCGGTGAAATCGAAGCGGTGCGCCGGGTGTTTGGCCAAGGTTCGACACCGCCTGTCAGTTCGACAAAATCCTTGACCGGCCACGGTCAGGGTGCGGCGGGCGCGATGGAGGCGATTTTCTGTCTGTTGATGCTCAAAGATGACTTCATCACCGCGTCAATCAACGTGGATGAACTGGACCCCGCGCTTGACCCGTCAGAGATAGCAACGGTGCGGGTCGACAATGCGGGGCTCGATTCCGTGATGACCAATTCCTTCGGATTTGGTGGCACCAACGGATCAATGATCCTGTCAAAGTTCAAAGAATAGGATCGCAAATGTCTGGATTGTTGCAAGGGAAACGCGGCCTGATCATGGGTGTCGCGAACGAACGCTCTATCGCGTGGGGCATCGCAAAGGCGATGGCGGGGGCCGGTGCGGAACTGGCATTTACCTATCAGGGGGATGCGTTTGGCAGCCGGTTAAAGCCGCTCGCGGAATCGGTAGGGTCCGATTTCATGGTTGATGTGGATGTGACCGATGATGCGTCCTTGGATACGGCATTCAAGCAGTTGGGCGCGCGCTGGCCGACGATTGATTTCGTGGTCCATGCGATTGCGTTTTCCAACAAGGATGAGCTGACGGGCCGGTTCCTGAACACGTCTCGCGCGAATTTCAAACACTCGATGGATATCTCTGCGTACAGCTTCATCGAAGTGGCCCGCCGCGCGCACCCTTTGATGGTCGAAAACGGCGGCACACTGCTGACCCTGACCTACCAAGGCTCCAACAAGGTCGTGCCCAACTACAATGTCATGGGTGTCGCCAAGGCGGCGCTTGAATCCGCGACACGCTATCTGGCGAATGATCTGGGCCCCGAAGGCATCCGCGTGAATGCGATTTCCCCCGGTCCGATGAAGACGCTGGCGGGTGCCGCGATTGGTGGGGCGCGCAAGACGTACAAGCACACGGATCAGAACGCACCCCTGCGCGCCAATGCGACGTTGGCGGCGGTGGGCGGCACGGCGGTTTATCTGGCATCAGATGCGGGGGCTTGCACGACCGGTGAGATTATTCACGTCGATGGCGGATATCATGTGCTGGGAATGCCGCAGGGTGAGAACCTCTGAGAGACGCTAAAGGCCAAATGTTTCGCATGCGAAAAATTTGGCCTTTATTAACAATACGTTAATATGCCTATCTCAGTGGTGGCGTCTGCCACAGCCAGACCTTCATGCCGCCATGCGCAATCGGCGGTCCCAGCGCTTTCCACGGCAGCCCTGTGGATTTTGCCAGCGAAGGCTCGCTCGTGACCATACCCACGCGCCAGCCCTTGAACCGCGACAACATCGTCTGGCCGAACGTCCCGTAAAGCGCATAAAGCAGGTTCTTGTTGCCGATCCGTCCGCCGTAGGGCGGATTCACCATGACCAGACCCGGAGGGCCTTCGGGCGGGGTGACTTCGCCAGCGCCGTGACATGCAAATTCTGTCCATTCCGATACGCCTGCGCGTTCCGCATTCGCCTTGCTCATCCGGATCACACCCGCATCACGGTCCGATCCATAGAACCGGTGCCGGGGCGTTTTAACCGCCCCGCCCGCGCGCATCGCAGCAAAAGCATCCGCATCAAAGGACGCCAGTTGTTCAAACGCAAAGCTGCGCGACCGGCCAGGGACCAGTCCTGCGGCAATCTCTGCTGCCTCAATCACGAAGGTGCCAGACCCACACATCGGGTCCACCACGGGTTCGTTCCCGTTATAGCCACATCCGCGCAGCAAGAGCGCGGCCAAATTCTCGCGCATCGGCGCTTTGCCAACGGCTTCTTTATGGCCGCGTTTGTGCAGGGATTCGCCCGAGGTATCGAGGCTGATAGACACCTGATTGTCGTTGATCCGCACCTTGATCACCATCTCGGCATCGGCGCTGAGGGTGATGCCATGGCTTTCGGTCAACGCGGTTTCCAGACGTTGTTGCGCTGCCTTGGCGTGGTAGATTTTCGACGCCTTACACGTCACCTGCACCTTGACCGGCACATCGGTGCGCAGAACCGCGCCCCAGTCAAATTTGCGCGACCGTTTGTCAAGCTGCGCCAGATGGAACGCCATGAACGCACCGACGCGCACTAACACCCGCACCGCACCGCGCAATTGCAGATTGGCGCGCCACACCTCTGGCCAACCGCCTGTAATGGTCACACCGCCGGGCGATTGGACAGGATCGGTAAAGCCGTGTTCGCAGACTTCCTCCAGCAACAGAGGTTCCAGACCGGGCGCACAAACGAGGAAAATCTCAAGGTGGGTATCTGTATTCATGCCCCTGCATAAAGCGGATAGCGTGGGACCGCGAGGGCCATATTGCAGAGGGTTTTGTCAGTCACACGGCTGAACACCGCTGCCTGCGCCCCTGTAAATCCCAAATACCGTCAAGGTTTTGCCGCGATCTCGCGCGATGATTGAGACATGACAGATACAGCATCCCTACGCAGCTTTGCGACCGCCCCGCGCCCCAGACCGTTCCGGAAGATCAGGTTCTTTCTTCGGATTGCAATGCTCGTCCTGCCGGTCGGCTTTTTCGTGTTCACCCGCTCCAACCCAGAGATGCATCTGATGATGGTGTCCAAGGTCAGCGAATACATGATACCGTACCTTGGTGGCAGCGAGGGCGAAAGCAGTTCCACAACGCCGCAAGGCTTCACCGACAAGGTGAAGGTGAACCGGTTTGGCAGTTCAAACCAAGGCGGGGCGTTTGGCGGCGGCAGCGCTAACATGCAATCGCAGGCCGACGGGATCGGTCGCTCGCTTAGCGGTTTCAAGGTCGGCGGTTAAGCCGACCCACAGGCGGCTTTAGGCGGCCGGTTTGATCGAGACCACTTCGATGTCGAATTGCAGGTCTTTGCCCGCCAACGGGTGATTTGCATCCAGCAGAACTGTCGCCTCGTCCACCTCGACCACCATTACCGGCATGGCTTGTCCGTCTGGCGTCTGCATCTGCAACTGCGTGCCGACTTCCAAAGGGATGTCCGCAGGGATGCCTTCACGCGGCACAGCTTGGCGCATTTCGGGGTTCAGGGGGCCGTAGGCGTCTTCACAGGCGATCTTGACGATCTTCTTGTCGCCGACTTCCATGCCCGGCATCGCGCGGTCGAGACCCGGAATGATCATACCTGAACCAACCTCGAACTCCAGCGGCTCGCGGCCTTCGGAACTGTCAAAGGTTGAGCCGTCCAGCAGCGTTCCGGTGTAGTGAATTGCGACGGTATCGCCTGACTTAAGTGCGGTCATGATCTTCTCCAACTTGTTTTTCAGTGAGGCGATGTGCCCGCAATCCCGTGCGGCCCGCCCTATTTCGCGCGCAACCTGTCAAAGCAGACCACTGGTGTAAACCCTTGCGCGGAAATTGAGGTCTTTTCGCCACCCGTTTGCCGTGACACTCTGATCGCAGACCCAAAGGAGAGCCCGATTATGCCCATCACCACCTGCGTCTTTGACGCGTATGGCACGCTTTTTGATGTGGCTGCTGCCGCACGTCAGGCCGCTAGCGAACCTGCGTTTGCGGCGATCAAGGACGATTGGATGGCCGTGGCCGAACATTGGCGGCAAAAGCAGTTGCAGTATTCGTGGCTGCGCGCGATCACCGGCGCCCATACGGATTTCTGGGAGGTAACGCAAAATGGTCTGGATTGGGCGTTGGAAAAGACGGGTCATCACGAGGATGCAGCGCTGCGGAAACGTCTTTTGGCGTTGTATTGGGAATTGCAGGCCTATGCAGAGGTGCCCACGATGCTGGCCGCGTTAAAATCCGCCGGGTTGAACACCGCGATTTTGTCGAACGGGTCGCCCGAGATGCTGCAGGGGGCAGTGAATTCTGCGGGCATCGGGGATGTTCTGGACGTGTCATTGTCGGTCCAATCGGTGGGTATCTTCAAACCGGACGCATCGGTTTATGATCTGGTCGGCGCACATTTTGGTTGCGCCAAGGACGAAGTGTTGTTCGTGTCCTCCAACGGGTGGGACGCGGCGGCGGCAACCGGATACGGGTTCACCACCGCTTGGGTGAACCGCAGTGGTGAGCCGATGGACCGTCTGCCGTGGACACCCGCACATGTGATGCAAAACCTGACCGGCATTCCAGCATTGGCAGCTGTGTGATGCCGCATTTCACTTCTTCTGACGGGTTGCAGATTTATTATACCGATGAAGGTGCGGGGCTGCCGATCCTGTGCCTTGCTGGTTTGACGCGCACGACTGCGGATTTCGATTACGTCACCCCACATCTAAGCGGTCATCGGTTGATCAAGATGGATTACCGGGGCCGTGGGCAATCAGATTTCGATAACGATTGGCAGAACTACGCGCTGCCTGTCGAATGCCGTGATGTGATTGAACTACTGGATCATCTGGGGCTGGACAAGGTCGCGATACTTGGCACTTCACGTGGCGGCTTGAACGCGATGGGGCTGGCGGCGGGGGCCAAGGACCGGCTGCTGGGCGTCGCGCTGAATGATGTGGGGCCCTACATTGATCCCAAGGGGCTGGATTTTATCCGCCATTACATCGGGCGCAATCCGGCAGCGAAAACGCATGCAGAGGCCGCCGCCGCAATGGCGCGCGCCTTTCCCGAGTTTGAGGATGTACCAGAGAGCAGGTGGCTGGAAGAAGCTGTAAAACACTACACCGCGACGCCCGAGGGCTTGCAGATCACCTATGACCCCAAGCTGCGCCAGGCAGTCGAGGCCGCGAGCGAGGCGGCGATGCCTGATCTGTGGCCGTTTTTTGACGCGATGGCAGGTCTGCCGATTGCCTGCATCCGGGGGGCAAACTCCAATCTGCTAAGCGCCGAAACGCTGGCAGAGATGCAAGCGCGGCGCCCCGATATGATCACCGGCGTTGTACCGGGGCGGGGGCATATCCCGTTTCTGGATGAACCTATAGCGGTCGCCACCCTGCACAAATGGATCGAGGCGATGACATGAACATCAACATGATCCGCGCGGCCGCCACGCGCATCAAAGGGCACGCTGTGCACACCCCGTTGCTAAACGCCCCCCTGCTGGACGAGGTCGCGGGCCGCCGCGTCTGGGTCAAGGCGGAGTGCTTACAGCTGACAGGCAGTTTCAAGTTTCGCGGGGCGTGGTCGGCGCTGTCTGCATTGGACGACGCCACCCGCGCCAAGGGTGTTATTGCGTTTTCCAGCGGCAACCATGCGCAAGGCGTGGCCTTGGCCGCGCGGATGCACGGGGTGCCTGCGGTGATCATCATGCCCGCTGACAGCCCGCAAATGAAACTGGACAATACACGTGCGTATGGGGCCGAAGTCATCACCTATGATCGCGGGTCCGAGGACCGTAACGAGATCGGTGCCCGGCTGAGTGCGGAGCGCGGGCTGACCTTGGTAAAGCCCTTTGACGACGCCCAAGTGATCGCGGGGCAAGGCACCGTTGGTCTGGAGATTGCAGAACAAGCCGCCGCGCAGGGCATATCGGAGGCCGATGTGATTGTGTGTTGCGGTGGTGGCGGGCTGACCTCTGGCATTGCGCTCGCGCTTGAGGCCGACGCACCCGGCATGCGTGTCAGACCGGCAGAGCCTGAGGGGTTTGACGATGTCGCCCGCTCGCTTCGCTCTGGCGGGATTGAGCGCAACAGCCGGATGTCGGGCAACATTTGCGACGCGATCATTACGCCGCAACCGGGTGATCTGACGTGGCCGATCCTCAAGCGGCTAAGCGGTCCGGGGATGGTGATTACCGAGGATGAAGCGTTGCAAGCCATGGCGCATGCATGGAACCGGCTGAAAGTCGTGGCGGAACCGGGCGGCGCGGCAGCACTGGCCGCCGCATTGTTTCACGGCGACACGTTGCAGGGCGATGATGTGATTGTAACGATATCGGGCGGCAACGTGGACCCTGCGATGTTCGCCCGCGCCTTGGCGACACCGGCATGACCGAATTTACCATCGCCAGTTTCAATGTGAAAAACCTGATCGGGCCGGATAAGGAATATTATAAATTCCAGTCCTACACGCCCGAAGAATACGCATGGAAAGAGGATTGGCTGGCCGAACAGATCACCACAATGAACGCCGATATCATCGGGTTTCAGGAGATATTCGAAGAGGACGCGCTGCGCGACACGCTGGCCCGTGCCGACGCGTATGGCGCGACTACGAATGCGGAGGCCGTCCCCGGCAATGACAAACGCTATCGCAAGCGGGCGATTTTCCAGCACCTAACCTACCGTGATTACAGCAGTGCAGCGCTGGCCTTTGCGCCCAATGTGCATGACGGCGCGGCAGGTCAGCGCAGACCCGGTGTCGCAATCGTGTCGCGGCTTGGCTTTGCGGAGCCGCCGCAGATCATTCAGGTCTTGGACGCGCCTCTGAAAATTCCGTTTCAGGATTTTGACGGCGACGATGGCGGGTTTTTCACCATACACAAGTTGAGCCGTCCGATCCTGAAAGCGCGCGTTCCGGTTGGTGACACTGTTGTCACTGTCTTTAATTGCCACCTGAAATCCAAGCTGGGCGAGTTTATTCGCGCGGAAGGTGCCGCCTATCCTAAAGAAGCGGACCTGACGCAGTACGATCCCGTGGGTCGTGCTTTGGGTGCTGCGCGCGCTGCGATGCGCCGGATGGCCGAGGCGTGGGTTTTGCGCGGTGCGATCATTGCAGAGTTGCGCCAGAACCGGCCTGTCATTGTGCTGGGTGATTTCAATGATCACGAGAATGCGGTGAGTTCCGAGATTATTACCGGTGAAGTGCCGTTCAAGAACTACGCATGGATGCTGCGCCATGATGCGGAGCATCGCGGGGACAGGTATTCGGATGTGGAATCTGCGCAAATCACCGAAGCCATTGATACGGTGCGTCTGCATTCGGCTGAAAAGATGTTCGTGCGCAAATCCCTGCGCGACATGGTCTACACGTCGGCCTTTGGCGGTCACTACGAGAGCATCGACCAGATCCTGATGTCGCGGCATTTCACGCCGGACTGGCAGGGGCATATCGGCGAAATGACCTATTTCAGCGTGTTGAACGACCATTTAACCGACGGCAGCCACCCCGAGGCGCCGTATAACAAACTGGCTTCTGATCACGGGCAGATCATGGCCACGATACAGATGAAAGGGGCTAACCGATGAAGATTTTTGACACAGGCGACGTGCGCCTGCACTACCGCGTGGACGGCCCCGAAGATGGCGCGCCGGTGGTATTCTCCAACTCGCTTGGCACGGACATGCGGCTGTGGGATCCGGTTCTGCCACTGCTGCCAGAGGGGCTGCGCATCATTCGTTATGACAAACGCGGACACGGGCTGTCCAGTTGTCCGCCCGCGCCCTATTCAATGGGGGCGCTGGTCACCGATGTGGAACGGCTGATGGATCATCTGAACGTTAAGGACAGCGTTTTTGTGGGTCTGTCGATCGGCGGGATGACTGCGCAGGCGTTGGCGGTCAAACGGCTTGATCTCGTGCGCGCGATGGTGATCTCAAACACCGCCGCCAAGATCGGGACGCCCGCGATGTGGGACGAACGGATTGCCGCCGTAAAGGTCGGCGGAATAGAGGCACTGGCAGATGCCGTGATGGAGCGGTGGTTCTCTGCGGGGTTCCGCGCCACGCCTGAGCTAGAGCTGTGGCGAAACATGTTGGTGCGAGGCGAGGACGACGGCTATGCGGGTTGTTCTGCGGCGATTTCGGGCACGGATTTATTCACGCCCACGTCCGGCCTGCGCTTGCCCACGCTGGGTATTGCAGGGGCCGAGGACGGATCGACGCCGCCCGATCTGGTGCGTGAAACCACCGATCTGATCCCCGGCTCAAGGTTCCATCTGATCCGCAAAGCGGGCCATTTGCCTTGTGTCGAGCAGCCCGAAGAATACGCAGCTGTGCTGACGCAGTTTCTCAAGGAGGTGGGTCATGTCGGATAAATTGGACCGCGGCATGCAGGTCCGCCGCGAGGTGTTGGGCGATGCGCATGTGAAACGCGCAGGGCGCAATGCAACAGTTGAGGACCGGCCGTTTCAGGAGTTGATCACCGAAGGCGCGTGGGGAACGGTCTGGGCGTCGGACGCGATCACGCGGCGGGAACGGTCGATGGTGACGCTTGGCCTGTTGGCCGCCCTTGGGAATTTCGAGGAATTGGAATTGCATTTGAACGCCTGCTACCGCACCGGCACCAGCAAAAGCGACGTGATGGAGGTGTTTCAGCATGTCGCGATTTATGCGGGCGTGCCGCGTGCCAATCATGCCATCAAAATCGCGAAATCCGTGTGGCAGACCCACGCGACGGACCGCTAGAACATGGCCGCAAGTGTTTTTGACAGCCCGCTTTACGCACAGCTTTTTGCCACTGGCGACGCAGGCAGACTCTTTAGCGATACGGCGGCAATCCGCGCGATGCTGCTGGTTGAGGGGGCGCTGGCCAAGGTGCAGGGCGCGCAAGGTGTGATCCCGGAATTGAGCGCGGCGGCCATTCACCGCGCCAGCATGGAAATACAGGTCGACCCAGGCGCTATTGCCAAGGCGACGGGCGAAAATGGCGTCAGTGTTCCCGGTCTGGTCGACGCGTTTCGCAAGGAGATGAGCGCGCCGGAACATGCGCAGTTTGTGCATTGGGGGGCGACCTCGCAGGACATTATCGACACGGCGCTGATGCTGCGTTTGCGGCAGGCGCTGGTGTTGGCCGAAAACGATCTGCGCGATATTCTGGGTGCGTTGGGGCAAGCCGCCGAGGCGCATGCGCATCTGCCAATGGCGGCGCGCACTTATGGTCAACACGCGACGCCGACATCATGGGGCGCGGTGCTGGCGGAATCTGGCGCGCCTTTGCTGGACGCGCTGGCAGCACTTCCAGTCTTGCGGCAATCGGCACTTTGGGTCTCGCTGTCGGGAGCGGCGGGAACGGCATCAGCGCTGGGGCCCAAGGCATCCCAGACGCGGACGGAGTTGGCCAAGGCCCTTGGCCTCAACGATCCGGGCCGCAGTTGGCATGTGGACCGTGCGCCCATCCTGCGGATTGCAGATTGGCAGGGACAGGTGATGGCCGCCCTTGCGCATATGGCGCAAAGCCTGATCGGGTTGACGGGATCAGATTGCGCAGAAGTCTCGCTTGCGGCTGCTGGCGCGTCCTCAACCATGCCGCAAAAGCAAAATCCGGTGGCCCCGTCTGCGATGCTGGCGCTGGCACACCAGTTTACGGGCCTGCGCAGTGCCTTGCAAACCGCAAGCGTGCATCAGCATCAGCGCGACGGGGCGGCATGGTTTACCGAATGGATGGTGCTGCCACAATTGTGCCTGTCGCTGGCGGCATCACTTTCGCATGCAAAGGTGTTGAGCGCCGGTATCGTCCCGCGCCCGGTCCAAATGCGCGCCACTTTGGACGGGAACCTTGGGCTGATCCATGCAGAGGCGTTGAGCTTTGCCCTCGCCGCAATGATGCCACGGCCAGAGGCGCAAAGCGTCACTAAGACGCTCTGTCGTGAGGCACAAGACAAGCGCGTGCCGCTCGTCGATCTGGCGTTGGCAGCATACCCTGATTTGCCCCCTGATACCTTTGATCCTGCCGCAAACCTGGGGCAAGCGCCCGCCGATGCACTGGCATTTGCCGCAGCGGTCAAGGCGCTTTGACCTGATGCGCCCTGCCGTTCTGTTTGTGATGATCACCGTGATGATCGACGCCATGGGCATTGGCCTGATGGTGCCTGTGATGCCGGACCTCATCCGTGAGGTGAACGGCGGAGGCTTGAGCGAAGCAGCGCTGTGGGGCGGTGTGCTGGCAACAACATTTGCCGTAATGCAGTTCCTGTTCGGGCCGGTCATTGGTGGGCTGTCGGACAGGTTCGGGCGCAGGCCGGTTTTGTTGATTTCGCTGGTGGTGATGGCGGCGGATTATGTCGTGATGGCGCTGGCGGGCAGCATCTGGTTGTTGTTTGCAGGGCGCATCGTGGGCGGAATTACGGCGGCGACACAAGCGACAGCGTCGGCCTATATGGCGGATATTTCCGCACCCGGTCAGCGGACCAAGAATTTTGGCCTGATCGGTGCTGCGTTTGGCGCGGGGTTTGTGATTGGGCCCTTACTGGGTGGGCTGCTGGCGGAATACGGCACGCGCGCGCCGCTCTGGGCAGCCGCGATACTGGCGGGCGGAAACGCGGTTTTTGGCTGGGTTGTGCTGAAAGAAACCATCACGGCAGAAAATTCGCGCCCCTTCAGTCTGCAGCGTGCCAATCCGTTCGGCGCGCTAAAACACTTGGGCAAACTGCCCGGCGTGCACAAGCTGCTGTTGATCTATTTCCTTTATATGATGGCCTTTGCCGTCTACCCGTCGGTGTGGTCCTATTTCGGGCAGGAACGCTTTGAATGGACGCCTGCGATCATCGGCTATTCGCTGGGCCTGTTCGGGCTGGCTATGGCGTTGGTTCAAGCCGGGGGCATCCGGCTGGCGCTGCGCTGGTTCGGGGAACGTGGGACCGTTGTGGCGGGGCATGTGTTTGCGATCTGCGCCTATTTTGCGCTGGCCACGGTAACCTCCGGCGCGCTGGCGCTGATTCTGACGCCGCTGGCCGCCCTTGCGGGCGTCATCCCACCTGCGTTGCAGGGGATCATGTCTCAGAGGGTCGCAGACAATGCCCAAGGCGAATTGCAAGGCGCGCTGACCTCGGCCTCATCGCTGGCGATGATCATCTCGCCATTGGTGATGACGGCGACATTTGCGACATTCACGCAAAGCGGCGCACCTGTCTATATGCCCGGCGCGCCCTTTGGTGTCGCGCTGCTGTTGTCGTTGGTGTCGCTGATTTTGTTCCTGCGCAGGCGGGCAGTCGGGGACGTTGCGTAACCAATTTCGTGCTGTGTCGTATCCATGGTTGCGCACATGTAGCCATTCGGGCCACGCTGGGGTCAAATATCGCAAAAAGGATCAAGCTCTTGCCCATTATCAAAGCCGCCGTTGCCCATGAATTTGGTGCGCCCCTTGTTATCGAAGATGTCGAATTGCGCGCGCCTGCGGGGTCAGAGGTCGAAGTTACGCTGGATGCTGTTGCGATCTGTCATTCCGACATTTCATTTGCAGAAGGCGCATGGGGCGGCAGCCTGCCTGCGGTATATGGCCATGAAGCGGCTGGCCGGATTTCAGCGCTTGGCGACAACGTGCGCGGTCTGGCGCTGGGCGATAGTGTCGTCGTGACCCTGATCCGCGCCTGCGGCACCTGCCCGTCGTGTGCGGGCGGCAAACCGACAGTGTGCGAGACGCCCTATGACGGGGATCTCGGCCCTTTGAAAACCAAGGATGGCGGCACGCTGCATCAGGCCATGGCAAGTGGCGCATTTGCACAAAAGGTGGTCGTCGAGCAGGCGCAGGTCGTGAAAATCAGCGCGGATATTCCCAAGGATGCGGCATCGCTGATTGCTTGCGGCGTAATCACGGGTGTGGGCGCTGTGGTGAACGCGGCTGGCCTGCGAGCCGGACAGGACGTGGTTGTGATTGGTGCGGGCGGTGTGGGTCTGAACGCCATCCAAGGCGCGCGTATCGCCGGTGCGCGTCGCATTGTGGCCGTTGATATGAGCGAAGAAAAGTTGGCCGTGGCGAAAGAGTTTGGCGCGACAGACGGTGTATTGGCCAGCGACCCCAAGCCGTGGCGCGCGGCAATAAAGGCGATGGGACGGGGGGCAGATGCGGTGATTGTCACGGTCGGTGCGATCCCAGCCTATGATGCGGCACCGCGCTATCTGGCGGGGGGCGGCAAGGTGATCATGGTCGGCATGCCGCATTCGGGCGATATGTCGTCTTACGAACCGGTGACAATGGCGTTCATGGGGCAAGGCATGGTCGGATCAAAAATGGGCGATGTGGTGATCCAGCGTGATATTCCGTGGATGGTGGATTTGTATTTACAGGGTCGTTTGAAACTGGACGAGCTGATCTCGGGCCGGTGGACGTTAGAGCAGATCAACGAGGCGATTGCGGATACCAAATCCGGGGCGGCACGGCGCAATGTGATTTTGTTTGATCACGGGTAGCGGGTTTTGAGGGTTCGGGATCGAGGGGGATTTCCTCCCCCTCAAACTCCCCCTCCAAGTATTTAAGGCCAAAAAGAAAGATGAGGGTCGGTTCATGAAATTGCAGGACCTGGATGTAATTGTGACGGCACCGCCTGCACCCGGTTGGGGTGGGCGGTATTGGATTTTGGTCAAGGTGACGACGGATACTGGCGTTGTGGGCTGGGGGGAATGTTACGCATCCTCGGTTGGACCTGTGGCGATGGAGGCGGTCATTCGTGACGTGTTCGAGCGGCATATGGAGGGTGAGAACCCCGAGAACATTGAATTGATGTTCCGGCGTGTGTTTTCATCCGGGTTCACGCAGCGGCCAGATTTGACCGTGATGGGCGCGTTTTCGGGGCTTGAGATTGCCTGCTGGGATATATTGGGCAAAGATCGGGACCGACCGGTTTATGCGCTGCTCGGGGGCAAGATGAACCCGCGCGTGCGGGCCTATACCTATCTCTATCCATTGCCGCATCATGATATCGCGGCATTCTGGACCTCGCCTGAAATGGCGGCAGAATCTGCGGCAGATTGTGTCGCGCGCGGCTTTACCGCCGTAAAGTTCGATCCCGCCGGGCCATATACGCTGCGCGGGGGGCATATGCCTGCGATGTCGGATATTTCGCAGTCGGTCGCATTTTGTAAGGCCATTCGGGAGGCTGTGGGGGATAAGGCGGATTTGTTGTTCGGCACCCATGGGCAGTTTACCACGGCAGGCGCGATCCGGTTGGGGCAAGCGTTGGAGCCTTATTCACCGCTTTGGTATGAGGAGCCTATTCCACCGGACAATGTGGCTGAGATGGCCAAGGTTGCAGGTGCGGTGCGCATTCCGATTGCAACCGGCGAGCGATTGACGACCAAGGCAGAATTTGCGCCGGTGTTGCGCGCAGGTGCGGCGACGATTTTGCAGCCTGCGTTGGGGCGTGCCGGTGGCATTTGGGAGATGAAGAAGGTCGCGGCCATGGCCGAGGTCTATAACGCGCAGATGGCGCCGCATTTGTATGCCGGGCCTGTGGAATGGGCGGCGAATGTGCATTTCGCGGTGTCGATCCCGAATTTACTGATGGCCGAAACGATCGAGACGCCGTTTCATGATGCCTTGATCAAGGGCAGCATTCGCGTTGAGGGCGGCTATATCGAAGCGCCCACTGCGCCGGGGCTGGGGATTGATGTGGATGAAGATCTGGCACGTGCGCACCCCTATACCGGGACGGGGCTGCATCTGGAAATGCAGGAAGCGCCCTGTGATTATGTGAACGGGAATGCGTTCGAGGGGGGGGCGCCTTCGATCAAGTCGTAACACTGCGGTCAAGGGCCGCGCTGGAGACCGTTTTTACGTGCGAGAGGCTTCAAATGCGGCCCATGCAGCCTCGAACCCGGCAAAGTCAATGCGTTTGCCTTTGACGGCGTCGAACACGACTTTTTCGGATTTGAAGAGTTGCGCGATTGCGGCCTCAAGCGCTGGAATTACGTCGTCGGGGATCACCACTGCGCCGTGGCGGTCGGCGTGGACAAGTGCGCCGGGGGCGACGTTCATGCCCATCACAGTGACGGTTTGATCGTAGTCGATGACATGCACAAAACCGTGGCTGGGACCGATGGAGCCTGCGACGACCGGAAAACCGTGGGGCAGATCACCAAGGTCGCGCATCACGCCATCGGTGAGCGCGCCCGAGAGGCCGAATGCCTTGTGGATGTTGGTGTTCACCTCACCCCAATAGGCACCGATGGCGTTGGGGACGTCCATGTCTTGGACCACTGCAATGCCGGGGCGTGGGCCTTCCGACATGTATTTGTAGTAGGCCATGCGGCGGGCTTTGATCGCATCGGCAGGTTCTGACGGCGGGTTCACCGCCTGAATGCGGGCAGTGCGGGCGTAGCCGACCATTGCCTGACCGGGCGCAGAACATTGCATGGTGCCACGGGTGAAAGCATCAAAGCCACGTTTGCCTTGGGCCACTTCGATGGCGTTGCAGACGGTGGGGGTGTCGACGCGTTTGAGCAGATCAAGAAGGCTGTCAGAGAGCATTACGCACCTGCCAAGTCTGCGCCTTGGCGCATCGCGTGAAGTTTGGCGTAGGCGATGGCGGGGTCAACCGCGCCGAAACCGGCGAAGGTGCCAAAGCCGCAATCAGAGCCTGCGATGACGCGTTCTGCGCCGACGATACCGGTGAATCGTTCGATGCGTTGGGCGACAGCCTGCGGGTGTTCGACGAAGTTGGTGGTCGTGTCAACGACACCCGGCACAAGGATTTTGTCATCGGGAATGTCGGCCTTGCGGTCACGGAAGACGGTCCATTCGTGAGCGTGGCGCGGGTTTGAGGTTTCAAACAGGACGTAGCGGGATTTGGTGCGCATCAGCGTATCGAACACCTTGTCCATACCGATGTCGCAGGTGTGCGGACCCTCATAGTTGCCCCAGCAAATGTGCAGGCGGACCTTGTCCTGTGGTACGTCAGCCAGCGCGTGGTTCAGCGCCTCAACGTGGCTGTCGGCGATTTTCAGGAACTCTGCATCTGAAAGATCATTGAACAACATGTGCCGCGACAGGGCCAGATCGGGGCAGTCAAGCTGAACGTCCAGACCGGCGGCGACGATGGTCTCATATTCAGCCTTCATTGCGTCAGCGAGTGCTGCAAGATACGCCTCGCGGGTTTTGTAGTGATCGTTTTGCAGGAACAAAGAAATCACGCCGGGGGAGGCCGCGTTCATAAAGCCGCGTTTTGCGCCATGGGTCGCCATGGCCGCCTTGAGATTGGCGATGTCCTTTTCCAGCTCGCCCTGCCCTTTGGATACGACTTCGCCGGTGCACATGGGGCGGGCATATTTCGGGGTGCCGCCATCGTCTGCGAGGCGTTTCAGGAACGACGGGAACTGTTTGAGGTCGGCGGGGGCATTGCGCGGGCTGTCACCGGAAAAGCCGGTGTAGCGGTCTTTGACGTAGGTCGCATAGCTGATCTTGGAGGTTTCGCCATCGCTGACAATGTCCACCCCTGCGGCGACCTGTTTGGCGACCGTGTCGGAAACAGCGGCGGTCATGCAGGCGTCAAAGGCGGCTGGGTCATAAGGCGTTTCATTTTCACGGGCGAAGATGAAATCAACGACCTCTTGGCTGCGTGGCAGTGATCCCACGTGAGTTGTTTTGATGGTCATATTTGTCCCCTTTTCCGGTTGGGTTGATCTGGCAACCTCTTGTTTTTGTTCATCCCAATTGTCGGCTGAGAAAATCCAGCCAATTCTCGTGGGTCAGCTTTGCGATCAGGTGTTCGCCATATCCATGCGTGCGCATGGCATTGATCAAATTAGGCAAATCGCCCGCGTGGGCGATCCCGTCTGGCATCGGCGCGCCGTCAAAATCAGAGCCGAGGCCAACATGGTCCTCGCCCGCGATTGCGATCATGTGATCGAGTTGGCGTAGGCAATCGTCCAAACCCGCCTTGCCCGTATTCCAGCCTGCATCGCTTAGGAACACAGTGGCAAAGTTCAGACCGGCCATGCCACCGGTTTGCCCGATGGCGCGCAATTGGTCGTCGGTCAGGTTGCGGGCGTTGTTGGACACGACGCAGGCGTTGGAATGGGTGGCAACCATCGGCGCACCTGTGTCTGCCACATCCCAGAACCCTCTCATCGTCAGGTGGCTGGTGTCGATGACCAACCCCAATTCAAGACAGCGCGCCACCATGCGTTTGCCGTCCACTGTCAGCCCATCACCGGTGTTGCCATCGCTGTTATGGCGGAACGGAACGCCGTGCCCAAAGATCGTGGGCCGTGACCACACAAGCCCAAGCGAACGCATGCCCAGCGCATGAAGCGTGTCCAGCGCCAAGAGGTCAGGCCCGATGCAATCGGCCCCCTCAAGATGCAGAACGCAGGCAAGTGTGTCGCTGACAAAAGTCTGCGCCAATGTCGTCGCGTCGGTACAAATCTTCAGATGACCTTCGGTCTGCAATTGATGGGCGATGCCCGCCTGCCCGATGGCTGCAATCAGGGCCGCGCCCTCGTCCAGCATGGGGGGCAACGGGATATCCAGATCGGTGACCGAAAAAGCGGTGAAATCAAAAGGCGCGCGGGTTTGGGGTGAAAACATCGCAAAGAGACCGCCGCCCAAGCCCCCTGCCCGCGCGTGTGGCACGTTGATGTGGCCGATGGGTTTGGCGAAATCTGCGACCGGATCGGCGCTGGCGCACCAAAGACGGCCTAGTGCATCGTTATGCCCATCAAAAACACGCATCCCTCTGCCTACCCGCGCCACGTCGCACCAGCGGCGTCATCGGTAGAAATCACATGATAAAGCGCGGCATCCCCTGTCATCGATGGCATCGCTCGGTGGGCAAGGTTCTGTGGCACAGACATCGTGTCGCCGGGGGCAAGCGTTGCTGAGCCACCTTCCCAATCCACGCGCCAATGGCCTGTAACAGGCATCAGAACGGACGGGCAGTCATGGCTGTGCATCTTTTCTGACGCGCTCGCTCGGGTAATAAAATCCACCTCGAAACCGGGCTTGTCGCGGATGATGCCTTTTTCACCAATTACCTTGCAGGGCGTGCCGGACTGCGCCAATGCCACCATATCAAGGTAGCGGCGCACGTAGCCGCCGACCACTTGCATTGGCGTCGGCGTGTCGACTTTCGCCAGTTCGTCCGCCGTCAGCAGGGGCATCGGTTTCACACCTTCCGGCAAATTGGCGCCCTTTTTGGTGTCGTAAAGTTTGCCGTTCTCGCCCAGGACCAGACCGTGCGCTTGGGCGTCTTGAATGACATGCGGTGCCCAGATCACGCCGCCGCCTGCATCATCGCCGCCAAGGATCGCCATGATCATCCCGTAGTCGGTGCCGATGTTCTCAAACCCACGAAAGATATTGGTTGGGATGTTGAAAATATCACCTTGCTCAAGAATGACCTCGCCCGCGTCGCCATGCTGTCCCCAAAAGAACCGCCAGCGGCCTTTGAGCACAAAAAACACCTCCGCCGTGCGGTGGTTATGAAGCGAGTTGCGGCAATGCGGCGGCTGGCCTGCCGCGCCGATGTTAAAGCCATGCGGGATAGAGATATGGACGTGTTGATCGGGGCTTTCAGACACACCGCCACCGATGATCGTAAAGTTTTCCTTTTGATCCGAGCCGGGCGTATGCGCGTCAATAAAGGCAGTTTTGCACGGGTGCAGATCGCCGTAACGCACGATGCGGTGTTCCATGTCTTGGGGGGTCATTTCGTTTCCTTGGGGGTATGTCGGTGTCATTGGATCGCGAAGCCGGGGCGCGCGTCAGCCGGTTTGCAGCAATATCTGTTTCCAGATCATCGCCTCGTCAAAAATCGTGTATTCACGGCGCAGGCCCCATGGCCCGAACTCCGCATGTGATATCCCCATGACATAGACGTCCTTGCCAGTTGGGGTGCCCAGGCGGCCCCAACCGTCATGCGTGCCGGTCAGCGACCACCGCACAGCCGCGCGCGGCGGCATCAGCGGATCGTCGCGGCCAATCACATGGTCGATCTTGAACTGGGCATTCGGGAACGACGCCCGCAGCCCCATCCAGAACGCATCGACCGATCCATGGCTATGGCCAGTCTCTCCGCCGGGGTATTCCGTGACAACGGCGCGGTCATATTCGCGTGGGATCAGTGCCATATCGGCCCCCATGATACCCGTCAGGATATCGGCGTACTTCGCGCCCCATTCATTGTCATTTCCGCGCCCCTTGTAGGGCCCGGGTTGGTCAATCGCGGGCGTCATTGGGCGCACACAATGTTCCGGTCCGCCTTCGCGTTGGATCAGGTCGGCGGCGTATTGTTTGGGCTCCCAGCCCATTTGCCGCACGATCGCACCTTGGTCGCGGATCAGCCATTCGTCGTTGATCTGGTTGTTGATGGCATGGCAGTCGGCCATGATCCGGTAAACCAGTTTCTTGCCTGTTGCGGCCCCGTACATTCCGTCATTCATATGCGTGGCCGTAGACAACAACCGGTGCGAGGACAGCATCCCCTCTTCGGGTGTGCCGGACCAGATCACGTCTTCGCCCAGCAGGGTGCGGTCCGGAAATTCTGCCAGCGTCGCCATGGTCGCGCCAATGACGGATTTGTTGCCAATCACCACCGATCCGGGCGAACGGACAACAATGTCATCACTGTAATACTGGTGCAGCGTGGCGATGCCCCGATCTTCCCATATCTCTTTGGTGATCCCGATGATGTAGTCGGGGAAGTCTTTGAATTTGCTGTCAAATCCGTGCATTTTTAGATCCTTGAGGCAGGCGGGCAGAGCCGCGAATAATGAGAGGGCCGTCGATGCAGACCCGCCGCGCAGGCATGTCGGCATCATCCAGACGGCTCATGAGTATATCAATGGTTTCTGCCACCATCACATTGGCGCGCTGGCGCACGGTGGTCAGGTTGTAAGAGGCCCAAGCAGCAATTTGCACATCGTCGTATCCGACGACAGACACATCGTTCGGCACCGAAATGCCCAGCTCAAAGCGCAAAATGTCCATGACCGCAAAGGCCATATGATCATTGGTGACAAACACAGCATCCGGCGGATCATCGCGGTCAAACATGATGCGGGCGGCATCCTTTGCCGTCTCGAAATGGAAGTTTCCAACCGTGCGCGCCGACAACTTGAGGCCTGCGTCCAGCAACCCCGCCTTGAACCCCGCCTCGCGGTCAATCTGGGTGGAGGCCCCTTCCCATCCCGCGATGTGACCGATGCGCTTGTGGCCACCGCTGGCAAGGAATGTCGCCAACTTGCGCCCCCCCGCGATATTGTCAGATGTCACACTGGAAAGCCGGTCATCGAACTGGTCGCGGTTGAACAGCACGATGGGAATGCCTGCATCCTCACACCGTGTGGTCAGGTCATTGGACACCCCGACAGAGGCGACAATGATCCCGTCGACCTGATAATCAATCAACTCATCCATCACAGTCTGCGTCGCGGCGTGGTCATTGGATGCCATGAATACCAGCACATGATACCCACGTTCCTGCAAAGACTTGGAGATACGCTCGATCGCTTCGGGATAAAACTGGTTCTCCAGATAGGCCACAACGAGGCCGATAATTCGGCTGCGGCCCGTGATCAAACTGCGCGCCAGTACATTCGGGCGGTAGCCCAGCGCGCGGGCCGCCGCACGCACCTTTGCTGCCGTGCTGGGGCTGACAGATGCACCGGGTGTGAACACACGGCTGACGGCAGACCGGCTGACCCCGGCCTGCTGGGCAACGTCCAATGATGTGACCTTGCCGCCCATCAGTCCGCCGTCCAACCGCCGTCGATGATCATCGCCGTACCCGTGACCATCGCCGATGCATCAGAGGCAAGGAACAATGCCGCCCCCATGATATCCTCAACCTCGGCCACGCGCGGCAGTTTGATCTTGTCCATGATCCATTCTAATCGCTCTGGGTTGTCAAACGTCGCTTCTGTTAATGCGGTGCGCACGAATGTCGGGCAGATCGTGTTGATCCGCACATTCGCCTTGCCCCATTCCACGGCCATCGCTTTTACCATCCCCTCGAGCCCGTGTTTGGACGCACAATAAAGCGCACGTTCCACGCCGCCCACGTGTCCCATCTGGCTCGAGATATGGATGATCGAACCGGGTTTGCCTGCGGCCATCAGCGCGCGGGCGGCCTCGGCAGACAGAAAATATGCTCCCTTGAGGTTCAAGCCCATGACCGCATCATAATCGTCTTCGCGCGTATCTACAGCCGCCGAATGACGCGCCAGACCGGCAGAGTTCAGGACGATATCAAACGGCTCGGTGAATGCGGATCGCACCGCGCCCAGATCGCTTTGATCAAAGCGCAGCGCCTCTGCTGACCACCCTTGTGCGCGCATCGCCGTCACTGCCTCTTGCAGCACCGCAACACGGCGTGCAGCCAGCACAACATGGGCGCCCGCCTCGGCCAGCGCCACGGCACACCCAAGCCCGATGCCGGAGGACGCGCCGGTCACCAGCGCCCGCTTGCCCGACAAATCAAATGAAGGCGTCCGCGGCAATACAGTCATAACGCCACCCCTGTGTCTGGATCAAAACCAGCGCGCACCTTGTTGAATTCCCGCATGCGGGCAAACACATCGACGCCGATCTGGTGGTACACGTGCAGCAAGTCCACGAGCACCCAGTTCTCTCGGATCAACCCGTTCTCGATGCGCCAGAAATCAAGGCTGCGCATTTCGATCTTCTTGCCGGTGGGCGCAATACCCAGCCATCCACCGTGGCTGATGGATTGGTACATGTCGGGCCAGCCTGTCACAGCGGCATAATTTCGGTCGCCAAAGAAATGATAGGTGATCTCATCCACATATTGCCCCCGGTCCGGCATCCCGTTCAGAAACGGGATCTGATGCCACTTGCGAAACCCTTCGATCCCGCGCCCGGTGCCGATGCCCGACGGACCGTACCACGTCATCCGGGGATGCCAGAAACGCGCCATCTCCATCACCTCGGGGCCACCCATGCTGGGATGGCGTTTCATATGCTCCAACATGTCAATGATGTGCTGACAGGTCGCGGAACCCGCTGCTGCATCATAAGGTCCGGGCACGATGCCATCATTACCGGCAGGCGCGGGAACATGCCACTCGCGCCCCAGCGATGGTGTCATCGGCCAAGCGCCTGCCTGCATCATAACCTCGGGAATATCCCAAAGCGCCTGCATCTCGATAATCTTGCCTTCCACCACGCGGTAAAACTCGTGAAACCGCATATGCACCAGATGGCCTGTGGGCGGGATATCAAGCCACGGCTTGGCAAAACGACCGGTGTAGAACCCGCCGCACCCGATCCAGTCATTCCCTTCAGGTGTTGGACCGGCCATCACGATATGATCACGTCGTTCCAAATCCGGCACCGCATGAAACAACGGCGCGTATACCTTGTCGAAATACGCATCCACACCGATGGTCGTCTCGAACGGAAACGCCAAGCGAAATACGACATCAGGCGCGCATATCCGGTGCAGTTCCGCGCGCACTTTGTCAGCATCGAAATCATACATCGCCGCCTGCAATGGCGCGATCAGCTCTTTGTGTTGCGAATGCCTGTCCATAGTCTTTCTTTTTGGCCTTAAATATTTCAGAGAGTTTGAGAGACAGCGTCTCTCATAGCATTGACCGGCCCCCCAATGGGGCCGGTCAATGCTCTTTATTCCGCCGCTTCGCGCGCAGGTGCACCCTCCCCGTAAGGCACATTCACCCCCCCATATCGCCGCACACGCACATTGCATTGCTCCGCGTGGCCCACAAAACCTTCGAGCATACAAAGCCGCGAGCCATAGGCGCCGATCTCTGCGGCGGCCTCATCGGTAGTGATCTTCTGATAGGAATGCGTTTTGAGGTACTTGCCAACCCACAGACCACCGGTATAGCGCCCGGCCTTTTTCGTCGGCAGCGTGTGGTTGGTGCCAATGACCTTATCGCCGTTCGCCACATTGGTCCGCGCGCCCAAAAACAGCGCGCCGTAGCACGTCATATGCTCCAAGAACCAATCGTCGCGGTCCGTCATCACTTGCACATGTTCGGATGCAATATCGTCCGCCACGCTCAGCATTTCATCATAGGTATCACAGACGATCACCTCGCCGTAATCCTCCCATGATACGCGCGCCGTGCCTGCGGTGGGCAGGATTTCAAGCAACCGGTCAATCTCGGACAGTGTCTCTTTCGCGAGCTTTTCAGAATTGGTCAGCAGCACGCAAGGCGAGTTGTAGCCATGCTCGGCCTGCCCGAGCAGGTCTGTCGCACAAATTTCCGCGTCGACCGTTTCATCGGCGATCACCATCGTCTCGGTTGGGCCGGCGAACAGATCAATGCCGACACGCCCGAATAGCTGGCGCTTGGCCTCGGCCACAAACGCGTTGCCTGGACCGACCAGAAGGTGCACGGGGTCAATCGTTTCCGTGCCGATGGCCATTGCTCCCACGGCTTGTATGCCGCCCATGACGTAGATCTCATGTGCACCACCGAGGTGCATGGCAGCAATCACTGCGGGGTTCGGGGCGCCATTAAAAGGGGGCGTGCAGGCGATGATGCGCGGGACACCCGCGACCGATGCAGTTGCCACTGACATATGCGCAGAGGCCACCATCGGGAATTTGCCGCCCGGCACGTAGCAGCCGACGGATTGAACGGGAATGTTTTTGTGACCAAGGATCACGCCGGGCTGCATTTCGATCTCGATATCGAGCATCGAGTCGCGTTGGGCCTGGGCAAAACGGCGGACGTTTTCCTGAGCGAATTTGAGATCTTCCATCTCGCGCGGGGTAACTTGAGCGATCAGCGCGTCGATTTCCTTCTGGCTCAACCTGAAAGCCGGAGGGGAGTAATTGTCGAACTTTTCGGACAGCTCGCGCACGGCAGCGTCACCGCGGGCTTCGATGTCTTTCAGCGTCGTCTCAACAACGGCGCGTGTTTTGGCGTCCTCATCGCTCCGCTCTTCGTCGGATTTGCCGCGTTTCAGGTATGTTATTGCCATGTCTCTTATCCCTCTTGATTGTCGGGGCGCGGTGGTGATTTTTCACCGCGATCAAAAGCTTCCCAGCCTTCGCCGTTGAACACATCGACACCAAGCTGTGCCAGAACATGTGGAAAATCGACCATCACCCAATTGTCGTCGATCTTGCCGTCGCTGACTTTCCAGAAATCCATATACCGGATTTCAATACGCTTGCCGGTGGGGGCCACCCCCATGAAGGTGCCTGAATGTGTAGCTTCTTGGCGCCCGAAAGCTGCGGCCCATTCGCCCATGAAGAGGCGCGCCTCATCGACGCAGACCTTGTCGGAGAACGCCGCCTGAAAGGGGCGTTGCCAGTTGTCCTGAAATTCGGTCAGGCCGTTTTTGGTGCCGCATCCAGCATTGCCCATCCAGCGAAAGCTCTGTTTGAAAAAAGCGTCTATGCCGTCGATGGTGTGGTCGTTCAACCCGTCCACCATGCCTTCGATCACCGCTTTGGTATCAGCGGTTTTGCTCATATCGGTATCGCGGGTCAGAACCGCTTGTTCGGGTCGGGAACCTTTCATCTGGGGCCTTTGGTTTGAGGAGAGGCCGGGGGTTTTGCACCCCCGGACCCCCGCAGAGGTTTATTCGGAAAATTGAAGATAGAAGGTCATCCTTTGACCGCGCCTGCGGTGAGGCCAGAAACGATCTGGCGCTGGAAGACCATGACCAGAAGGAAGAGGGGTGCAGTAATGGAGACGGCGGCAGCGACCGCTTCGACCTGATCGGTGGTGGTGGTTTCACGGTTAAAGTATCCCGCGATCGCCGGAACCATAGTCTGGTTTTGGGCATCCAGCAGGAGCGACGTGACGAGAAAGTCGTTGTAGCCCAGAAGGAAGCTGAAGAGACCCGTGGTGATCACACCGGGCCACATCACGGGCATGATCACGCGGCGGAAGGCTTGGAAATGGGAACAACCGTCGACGCGGGCGGCCTCATCCAGTTCGGCCGGGATGTTCTGGAAGAACGAGCGCAGCATCCAGATTGTGAAGGGTTGGTTGATTGCCACGAGGACGGCGATCACGGCCCAAGGCTGGCCGTAGAGGGTTGGCGACACATCCCCGAATATCGGGCGCAGGATTTCGGCGGAGTTGATGAACCACGGCAGGTAGCCTGCGACAAGCACCGAATGCGGCAACGCGCGGAAGATCAGAGCGAGGATCAACAGCCAGAACGCGAGATCGGAGCCCGAGCGCGCAAGGCCGTAGCCTGCCAGCGTGCCCACAGTCAGGGATATGGTGACGACACCTGCGGTCACCAGCATCGAGTTGCCGAAGTTGCGGTAAAACTCGTTCTCACCCCAGACGGCAACGTAATGCTGTGTGGTCAGACCCAGAAAAGGTTCCCCCAGAGGGCCGAGGATTGAATTCAGCGGTTCCAAGATCAGCGGCAGGATGCCAAAAAAAACCACCAGAAACGCGATTGCGTAGACTGCGGCGCCGACAACCCAGCCCAGAACCTTTAGGCCCGCCGGGCTATAGCTGTCGATCCAGCCGGGTAGGCGCGTGAACATCCAGCGCAGAGTGAAAAAGATCACTGCCAATCCCAACACGATGTCGATGACAGACAGACCGTCGCCACGTGATAGCGTGTTGGGCCCCATGATCACATCCAAGGGGTTATCGGCAAAAGCATCCACCGGTGATTTAAAGCTCATCACTGTGATCCACAGGATCGGGAACGACGCGATCACGACCCAGAAGATAAGGAAAGCAGACGATGAAAACCGCAGCGCAAAAGACTGCCGCATGGCTCTGGAGGTAGACATCAGTGCGCGCTCCCTTTGTGGTCGCGCCATGTGCGGCGCAGTGGCAGTATCAGTAGGAACACGATCCCGATCATGGTCAGCATGGCACTGGCAGACGCGCGGGCGATGGCGCGGTTCCCCGCGTCATCGGGTGTGAGGAAATCAAACGTCAGCCATTGCAGCGAGATCACATGCGCCTGAGAGCGGAAGCCGATGATTTCCTCGAACACGCGATAACAATCCATCAGGTGTATAAGCGCGATGAACACGATCAACGGCATAAGGTGCGGGATGATCACATGGCGCAGGCGTTCCCAACGGGACGCACCGTCGATCACCGCAGATTCCAGCGTGTCCATGTTCACCGTTTGCAGGCCTGCATAAAAGATAACGAAAGCGAAAGGAGCTACGTGCCAGACACGGTAGAAATACATCAACAGCTCGATTGTCCACGCTTGGGCAAACATCGAGATATTGGTGCCGGTCCACCGCTCCATCATCGCCGTCAGGATGCCGTCACCGACGAACAGCCAATAGATCGACAGCGAGCCGATGACAGGCGTGATGATGAAAGGCAGAAGCGATATAAAGATCACCGGGCCGCGCACCGCTTTGGCCGCATTGTTTACCGTCAACGCGATCAATAGGCCAACGCCGATGACCAACGGCAGCGTCAGCAATGTGAACATCAGCGTGAAACGAAGCGCCTTCCAAAAGTCGATTTGCAGGATGTCTTTGACGTTGCCCGAAGCGACCGCATCCCAGACCTTGTCCATTTGCAGCACGTTCCGGTAGCTCTCAAACCCCACCCATTCGGTCGTTGTGATGACCTTGCCGTCCTCACCTATGGTCGGAATGGTCTTGACCTCGGTCACGCAGGTCTGGGTGATAAAACCGGGGGTGCAGGTTTCGACCTCCATCTGTTGCATCACCGGCTGGGTGATCTGAAAGCTCTGGATAAAGACCGACACCAACGGCAGGGCGATGAACAGGACCATCATAAAGACGGACGGGGCCACGAAGGCAAAGAATGTCTTGAATTTCATCATCTTCCCCTTGGGCAAAACCCCGGCATGGTGTCAGGGCATTGGTGCTGCGCTTGACGCGCCGCAGGTGCTGCGGCAGGCAAAACGCATCGTGAAAAGCGGCTGGCCGGGGCGCCCCGGCCAGCCCTTTGATTTACTGCAGCACGCCCGCTTCTTTGGCGGCTGTTGTATAGGCTTCTTCAATCGCGACCAGCGTTGCGGCTGCGTCACGCTCGCCTGTCAGGTAGGCCGGGATTTCGTTGCCAAGTGCGGTGTGCAGCAGGCCCATCTGCGTGGTGGATGGATACGCAGGGGGCGCCGGGTTCGCGGTTGCGGTTGCAATTGCACCCTGAGACAGCGGGCCCGGCACGAAACCGTTCACCAACCAGATAGCCGCGTCGTTGTTGGCTGTGACCATGTCCGTGTCGATCCCCTCCATCGCCAGACGGAAGGCTGCGTCTGCTTCTGCATCCGTGATGTTGGCCGCGACAACGATGCCGTCCCACCACAGTGTCGTGGCGGGCGCGCCGCCGACCATTGCTGTGGGGGCTGCTGCCATTGCGACTTTGCCGACAACCTGGCTTTCGGCCTCATCGTTCATAGCGCCCGCACGCGAGGCCCAGAGGTTCGCCATGGCGATTTTGCCCTGCTGGAACTGCTGCTGCACGTAGGTGGAATCAGACACCAGAACTTCGGGGTCCATAAACGGCAACCCAGCCTTCAGCGTACCCAAAGCCTTGAGGCCCGCATCGGAGTTCACGGCAGTGGTGTTGTCGGCGTTAAAGAACGTACCACCATGGCCGGGATACATGTTCACAAATTCCTGCGCGAGGTTCCAACCCGATTTCATGGTTGCGCCCAACGGGTAATCCATGACGCCTGCTTCTTTGATCTTGGCGGCGGCCAGATAGATTTCGCTCCAGGATGTCGGGGTTTCAATGGCCAGATCAGCAAGGATGTCAGAGCGGTACATCAGGTGCTGCGTGTTCACCATCATCGCAACGGCCATGACCTTGCCGTCAATGCGGATCAACTGGTTGGGGGTCAGGTTCTGGCCGTATTTGGCGACCAGATCGTCCAGCGGGCGGATGGTGCCCGCGTTAAGCAGCGGCGTGATTGTGCCGTTGGACACACCACCCAAGTGGTAAAGCGAGGGGTTGGCCTCAAACGCCGCTGGCTGCTTGGTGCGGAATTCCTGATCCAGCTCGGCTTGGAAATTGCCGCATTCGGCCATCGCGTCGGTGACGGCTTTCCATGCTTCAAAACCTGCGGACAGCATTTTGACTTCGGTCTCGTTCTGGTAGGAACACGCGGCGAAAGCTGATGTTCCCATCAGGCTGATCACACCGGCAAGAGCCAATTTCTTTAACATCATTTTGCAAACTCCCTGTTGCATTTCGTTGGGATGCACCTTGCAAGACTGCATCCTTATCGCCCCCGCTGCGCGGTTGGCGTTCTTCACTTCAGCCGACGCTCAACCGTTCGCCTGATGCCCTGTCGAACACGTGACAGATCTCGCTTGGTACGGAAAAGGAGATCTGGTCCCCAATCTTCGCCCGGAATTCTTTGTGGGTTTTCACAGACACCATTTGCCCACCTGCGCGCACGGCCAACATGACCGCATCACCGAGCAGCTCAATCGTGTAGATCGGCGCGCTGATTTGCGCGGTATCGCCTTCAGCCAATGATGCGTCCTCGGCGCGGAAGCCTAACGTGATCTCCCCGTCTGCGGCGTTTAACCCCTCAATGCGGACATTCTTGCCCTCGAACACGCCCCCTTTGACGGTCCCGTCCATCAGGTTCATCGCAGGTGAACCGATAAAGCTGGCGACGAAAGTGTTGGCAGGGTTGTCGTAGATTTCGGTGGGCGTGCCGACCTGTTGGATTTTACCCTGTTTCATCACGACCACACGGTCGGCAAGGGTCATCGCCTCGATCTGATCATGCGTCACATAGACGGTTGTGACTTTCAACTCATGGCTCAGGTTCTTGATCTGCGCCCGCGTGCTGACGCGTAGTTTCGCATCAAGATTGGAAAGCGGTTCGTCCATCAAAAAGACATTCGGCTCGCGCACAATCGCGCGGGCCAAGGCGACGCGTTGGCGCTGACCACCCGACAATTCGGCAGGTTTGCGGTGCAGAAATTCGTCCAGTTCCACCATCGCACTGGCGCGGCGCACCCGCGCGTCATGCTCTGACGCCTCTACCTTGCGGACTTTCAGCGGAAAGCGGATATTTTCATAGACGTTCATGTGCGGGTAAAGGCCATAGGACTGGAACACCATCGCCACATCGCGATCCTTGGGGTCCAGATCATTGACGATTTTGCCGTCAATCACGATATCGCCCTCGGTGATGTCCTCAAGCCCCGCGATCATCCGCATTGTCGTTGTTTTGCCGCAGCCGGATGGGCCAAGCAGCACCAGAAACTCTTCATCCGCGATGGTCAGGTTAAAGTTCTCAACCCCAACAAAGCTGCCCCAGCGCTTGTTCACGTTGCGCAGTTCAATCTGAGCCATGTTGTCCCCCGGTTGACGCCCCAATCAGGGCATTCGTCTACGTTGGGTCAAGTTCAATGCATTTTCAAGACATTTTTGCACACGTTTGCAAAAGCGACAGATAGCGCATGGCTGGCTCCGTAACACTCTGTACTTTCAGATACTTACAGGAAAACCGTAGCCACTCGGAAAATGCTCAACAAATGCACGCAAACCAATTAGACCGAATCGATAAAAGGATTAGTCCCGGCCAAGCAGCGCTTGAGCTGCCGCAACAATCCCGTCCCGCGAAGGCAGCGTCGCACCATAAGCAGTACCTGTAGCAATAAAGCTATCCTCTGCTGTCAGACGTGCCAAATTGGTAATACCGGCCTCTGCACAAAGCGCCATCAGCCCCTCGGCCTGCCCCCCTGTGCGGCGGCATTCATCCACGATCAACACGGGCCGTGCGCCAATTGCGTCAAACATGGAGGCCTCCGGCAGTGGCGCGATCCAGCGCAGGTCGATGACGCGAACATTTATGCCTTGCTGCGCAAGATCATGCTGCGCCTGACGGCTCAGATAATGGCCGTTGGCATAGGTGACGATGGCAAGATCAGCACCATCGCCATGCACGCCCACCTGACCCATTTCGATCCGGCGATCCGGCGTTGGATACATGTCCATCCACGCCCCATCCCCCGCCTCAATCAAATCACGCATCGGATACAGCGCGATCGGTTCAAGGAACACAACAACCCGCTGTTCTTCCCGGGCAAGGCGGTGCGCCTCGCGCAGCATCAGCGCGGCATCAGCCCCCATCGAGGGGCAGGCAATGATCACACCCGGAATGTCGCGCAGCACGGCAATGGAATTGTCATTGTGAAAATGCCCGCCAAAGCCCTTTTGATAGCCCAGCGCAGAAATGCGGATCACCATCGGGTTGCTCCATTGCCCGTTGCTGAAAAACGGCAAGGTCGCCGCCTCGCCACGCAGTTGATCTTCGGCATTGTGCAGATAAGCCAGAAACTGGATTTCCGGCATCGGGATGAAACCGTTGTGTGCAAGGCCGATGGCAAGGCCCAGAATGCTCTGCTCATCCAGCAGCGTGTCGATCACACGCGCAGGGCCAAACCGCGCATGCAGCTTTTGCGTGACACCGTAGTTGCCGCCTTTGCGGCCCACATCTTCGCCCATCAGCAAGGTTTCAGGATAACTCAGCATTACGTCGTGCAGCGCCCAGTTGATCAGCCGCGACATTGGCTGCGGCTGGTCCATTTGCGCCGCGTCACTGCCAAAGATCTCTAGCCGCCGGGCCGCATCGGGTCCATTGGTAGGCGCGTTGCTCCGTTTCGGCGGAACAAGGCTGGCCATAACATCTGCTGCCGTTTCAAGACGTTTGGTCGTGGCCATCTCTTTTGCGGCCTCGCCTACGTCAGACAATGTGTTGCTGTAGATACCTAAAACATCATCCGGACTGACACCCGCATGGGTGATCAGCGCATGCGCACCATAGAGCAACGGATCATGGGCCTCATCCACCTCGACCTCTGCGCGCGGCAGATAGGATGTCACAACATCGGGCCCGGCGTGGCCATAAAGCCGCACAGTACGCAGGCGCAGGAACGCAGGTTTGCGGTGCGTGCGGACCCAATGCGCGGCTTTCTCTGCAGCCGCAAAGGCGGCATAAAAATCCAGACCATCCGCGTCAAAGTACTTCAATCCGGGACGCGCTGACATGCTTGACTTGACCCAGCCGGTCGGCGTCTTGGTGGATATCCCGATACCGTTATCCTCGCACACGAACAACAACGGCAAAGGCACGCCCTGCACTGCTGTCCATCCGGCCGCGTTGATCGCACCTTGGGCCGTGGAATGGTTCAGCGACGCGTCACCGAATGAACACATCACGATCCCGTCGCGTTGAAGCACGGCATGCTCGGGCGGGTTGCGTCGCGCCAAACCGATGGCATGGGCGGCACCAACGGCCTTGGGCAAATGGCTCGCGATGGTGGAGGTCTGCGGCGGGATCATCAGAGGCCGTGATCCAAGCACCTTGTGCCGCCCACCGCTTGTCGGGTCTTCCGCAGAGCAGGCAAAGCTCAACAACATGTCCCGCATCATACCGGCCTGCCCGGCCTTTTCAGCGCGGGCGATCTGAAACGCGGCATCACGGTAGTGCAGAAAAGCAATATCATCGACGCGCAGCGCATGACCAAGAGCCGCCATTCCCTCATGACCAGATGAACCAATGGTGTAAAAACCTTGTCCGGCCTTCTGCATGACCCGGCTTTGCAAGTCGAGCGCGCGGCTTAGCACCTGAGATTTGAAAAGCGATATGGCCTCTTCGCTTGCAAGCTCATCGCCCTTGGACGGACCGATGGGCAAATCCAGCGCACGCACGCGGCGTAGGAAATTCTCGTGAACGATACTGACGCGATCCATGTTGCCGTGGCTCCAAAAAGTTATCTGCCTTCGGCGAAAGTATTTAGAGCCAAAAAGAAAGCGCAACCCCCACTTTCTTTTTGGCTCTAAATACTTGGAGGGGGTGAGGGGGAGGAAATCCCCCTCTCCTGCCCTTAGAAAAATGCCTGAAGGCCGGTCTGTGCACGCCCCAGTATCAACGCATGCACGTCATGGGTGCCCTCGTAGGTGTTTACCGTCTCAAGGTTCATCATGTGCCGTATGACCTGAAACTCCCCTGAGATACCGTTGCCGCCGTGCATGTCACGGGCATGGCGCGCCACGTCGAGCGCTTTGCCGCAATTGTTGCGCTTGACGATGGACACCATTTCTGGCGCTGCATTTGCCTGATCCATAAGACGTCCAACCTGAAGCGATCCCTGTAGACCCAGCGAGATTTCAGTCATCATATCGGCCAGTTTTTTCTGGAACAATTGTGTTTGCGCCAGCGGTTTGCCAAACTGCTTGCGGTCCAGACCGTATTGGCGTGCTGCGTGCCAGCAGAACTCGGCGGCCCCCATCGCGCCCCAGGATATACCATAGCGTGCGCGGTTCAGACAGCCGAACGGGCCTTTCAAACCGGAGACATGCGGCAGCAATGCGTCTTCGCCCACTTCGACACCGTCCATGACAATCTCGCCTGTGATCGAGGCGCGCAGGGACAGTTTGTTGCCGACTTTAGGCGCGCTCAGCCCCTTCATACCTTTTTCCAGAACAAAGCCACGGATCTTGCCGCCGTGCTCTTCTGATTTGGCCCATACCACAAACACATCCGCAATCGGTGCGTTGGAAATCCACATTTTGGAGCCGGTCAGCTTGTAACCGTTCGCCGTTTTCACCGCGCGCGTTTTCATCCCTGCGGGGTCGGACCCTGCATCCGGTTCGGTCAGGCCAAAACAGCCGATCCATTCGCCGGTGCACAGTTTTGGCAAATATTTCTTGCGCTGCGCCTCAGAGCCGTAGGCATATATCGGATACATCACGAGGCTCGCTTGCACGGACATCATGGAGCGGTAACCGGAATCGACCCTCTCGACCTCGCGTGCGACCAGACCGTAGGACACATAGTTGCCGCCCAACCCTCCGTATTCTTCGGGGATGGTGATGCCAAGCAAACCCATATCGCCCATCTCGCGAAAGATGCCTTCATCGGTTGTTTCATTCGCAAACGCCTCGATGACCCGAGGCTGCAGTTTCTCTTGGGCATAGGCCTTGGCGCTGTCGCGGATCATGCGCTCGTCTTCGCTCAACTGGCTGTCCAGACGGAAGGGGTCCGTCCAGTCAAAGGAACCAAGGTCAGGGGCATCTTTGGCGCGTAAAATCGGGGCTTCAGCATTCATGGCATTACCTTTCAGTGGGCTGCATTTCTCTTACTATTGCAAAAACCGCAGAAAATACTAACGATGCTTTTTCCTAGACCTATGAGAAAAAATCATATGATCGCGCCGCGCCGCTTTTTGCCGTCCATTTCCGCGTTGCTTGCATTTGAGGCCGTTGCAAGGTTGGGCAGCGCCACGAAAGCGGCAACTGAATTGTCACTGACACAAAGCGCGATCAGCCGCCAGCTCAAGACACTTGAGGAACAGTTGGGGGTCAATTTGCTGTCACGTCAAGGGCGGCAGATGGTCCTCACTACCGCCGGACAAAGCTATGTGGCGCAGGTGCGTGACGTGCTGAACCAGCTGGCACAAGCCTCTGTCGCCGCGCGCAGCAATCCAACGGGCGGTGCATTGAACCTTGCGATTTTGCCCGCCTTTGGAATGCATTGGCTTGCGCCCCGGTTGCGCGACTTTGCGCGCATCCATCCGGAGGTAACTGTGAACCTCAGCACCCGGCTCAAACCTTTTACAATCGACCAAAGCTCTTTTGATGCAGCCATTCATTTTGGTCATGCCGACTGGCCCGGCGTCAATTATCTGCCTTTAATGGCGGAAACTGTCGTTCCGGTCTGTGCCCCATCGCTTTTGACTGCCCCGCTGGCTGAGCCACGCGATGTGCTCGATCATCCGCTGTTACATCTGGAAACGCGCCCGCGCGGCTGGGCCAGATGGTTAAGCGCCTTGGGGCTAGAGATCGACCCGCCGACGGGCATGGTGTTCGATCAATTCTCGACGATGGCACAGGCGGCGATCCATGGTTTGGGAATTGCCTTGCTGCCGACTTTCTTTGCCGAACCCTATCTGCGAGACGGACAGTTAATTCTGGCATCCGACCGGTCCGCAAAAAGCAATGGGCAGTATTACCTCGTATGGCCCGAAGCGCGGCAGCCCAGCGCTGGGCTTGATGCATTCAGAAGTTGGCTTTTGGGTCAGATCGAAGCGGAAAACGTCTCCTGAACTTATTGGGACACGCACACCATCTCTGTCAAACTTTTGCCCTAATCCTAGCGTATTAAAATCTTTGGAAACGGGTGGGGCCGTACCGAAGGAATGTTAAATGATGACTTTTAGTCGTATCGGGTTCGCTACCCTCGCTGCTGTTGCGTGCGTCTGCGCGACTGCGACATCTGCGCAGACCACTACGGAAAGCCCTGACGCAAATTTTGTATCCGCGCCCAGCAGTGAAACAGACACCACACCAACTACCCCTGTTGCCGCAGAATCCATAGATCATGAGATCATCATCATCGACGGCGCATATTTTCCGCCGCTGATCTATGCGCAGGTGGGCGACCGTCTGATTTTTGTGAACTCAAGCAGTGGCGTGCATGTGGTTGAAGGCCCCGAGGAAACATGGACGTCCGGGCAAATTCCGATTGATGGAACTTTTACGCTGCTCTTGTCCAATGAAACGCCTCTGGTCTTTAGTGCATCCGCCGACACAGAAGGTGTCAGCGCCGAAGAAGGCGATGTGGTTCTGGAACAGGTTGGTGAGATCACCTACGATCCGCCCCCGATCAATGGCTGATCGAAAACGCAAAGCAAAAACGGGTTGCGCAATGCGCCACCTGTTTTGGGCGTTCTAATTAGGTTCGATCAACTTTGGACCCGAGGCGCGGTTTGAATTGACGGCCCTGTCCACCCTGTGCCAGCTTAAAGTAACTTCTGCGGCGGGCTGCATCAAGGTGGCCGCACCTTTCCCCGCTTCACCCAACCAAAGAGACCAGTCTTTGGACGGCAGCACGACCGGCATCCGGTGGTGGATGCCTTGCATCGCAACATTGGCGGCACAGGTCACAATCGCGCATGTCTGCAAACGCTCACCCGCCGGATCGGTCCAATCCTGCCAAACCGCCGCGAATGCCAAAGTAGAAGCGTCAGTCGGTGTGATATACCATGGATCGCGACCACCTTCTGCATCTTTGGTCCATTCGTAAAACCCCGTCGCCACTATTATCCCCCGCCGCGCACGCGCTGCTTGGCGGAATGCGGGTTTATCTGCCAGCGTCTCGCTGCGCGCATTGATCAATAACGGTCCATCGTTCGGCTTTTTGTACCAATGCGGAATGAACCCCCAACGCATCGCCTCAAGCTTGCGCGCGCCCTCTGACGTGCTGGTGATAATGTGGACGTCATTGGTCGGGCAAACATTATAGTTCGGCACACGTGGCAGATCGTTTGCAGGGGCTGCTGCAAACAGTTGCGCCATGGCATCGGGTGGCAAAGTGATCGCCATACGTCCACACATTGTCTTCTTGCTCCGCTTTGTGGTGCCCCAAACTGCTTTACCGGAGGGTTTCACTTTGATGTGGTTTCTGCAACCATTGGGTTTGATCATCAAAGGAACATCCCATTCGCCAGATACTTCCCATCAGTGCCCTTTTGCTTGGTTCTGCTTTCTTATTGATTGCCGGCGGGATCAACGGGCTGTTGTTGCCAATCAGAGGCACGATAGAAGGTTTTTCTGATGTCTCGCTCGGGCTTCTGGGCACCGGTTGGGCGCTGGGGTACGTCGCGGGTTGCATCATGGCGACGCCATTGGTCGCGCGTGTCGGACATATCCGGACTTATGGTGCGCTAGCCGCCATCGCTGCGATTACGATTTTGGGGTCGGCGATTGTTATGGCCCCGTGGGCATGGATCGTGCTGCGCGGCATCTGCGGGTTTTGTTTTGCCGGAACCGCAATGATCGTCGAAAGCTGGTTGAGCGAGCGTTCGGATGCGTCCACGCGGGGGCGGGTGTTCGGCATCTATACGATGGTCAATCTGACGGCGAACACCGCCGGATACATGCTACTAACGCTGGGCGACCCGGCAGAATTTCTGTTCTTCGCCCTTGCCGCAATTTTCTACTGCCTCGCGCTGGTGCCCACTGCGCTCAGCTCAAGCGCCACGCCGACGCCACTGATCGCGGTCAAACTGAACCTCAAAGAAATTTGGCGCAATTCGCCAGTTGCCGTTTTTGCCGTGTTCTGGGTCGGCGTGTCAAACTCTGCATTTGGGACATTGGCGGCAGTCTATGCACAGCAGGTCGGGCTGGTTCTGAGCGCGGTCGCCTTTTTCACAGCAATCCCGATCCTTGCAGGGGCCGTGATGCAAATGCCGGTCGGTTGGCTGTCGGACAAACTGGACCGCCGCAAAGTGCTGGTTGGCGTTGCCGCATTTGCCCTGATTGCGGATCTGGCATTTATCCTGCTGGCGCCAGAAGGCCGGATCATGAACCTCGCGCTTGCAGCGTTACTCGGGGGCTCCATCTTTGCCATGTATCCGGTGATCGTCGCACATGCCAATGACCACGCCGCACCCGGCACCGCCATTCAAATTTCGGGCGGGCTGCTCTTGACCTTCGGGATCGGGTCGATTGTGGGGCCGACAATAGCGGGCTGGGCCATGTCAGAGATTGGCCTGCGCGCCTTGTTCATCGTGACGTCCTTTGCGCATGTCATGGTCATCCTCTACACGCTTTGGCGTATCAGCCGCCGCAGTGCTGTCCCCGAAGGCGACAAATCCGCGTTCCAGCCAATCAACGCCGGGCGAACATCAAGCCTGCAAACGGTTGAGGACAGTCAATCTGATAACACAAGTGATGCAAATTAGGTTCCGTTTCTGCGACATGCCAACAAGGGGTTGGATCAGGAAAAGCAACGATTTCGAAATCATGTCCAAAGCAATAGCAACAACAAAAAAGCGCGACCCGAGGGCCGCGCTTTTGATATTTGCTGAGAGATCCTACTTAACTGCGATACGTCCATCTGTATAAGGCTTGTAGGGTGCATTTGCTGCCAAATATTCAGCGGTTACATCCGCCAGATCCGGCCCGAAATCATAGGCATTCGCTGCATCACGGAACATATCGTACCCGTCACCACCGTTGCGGACATAGTTGTTGGACACAACACCATAAACCTTGTCCATTTCGATCGCCGCACCACCGACCATCACGTCGCTGACGCGGCTGCCTGCAGGCTGGGTTGCATCAAATGCAAAGCTCATGCCAGCCACCTGCGGGAAACGCCCCGCGCCCTCTTCGACCTGGCCAACGCCATTTTCCAACGCTTCGACAAGCGTGGCGCCCGTCACTTGGAACGTCGACAGCGTGTTCTGGAAAGGCAGCACGGTCAGCACTTCACCCATCGTCACCTCGCCTGCGTCGATAGAGGCGCGGATACCACCGCCATTCTGGATGGCAATCTGGATGCCTTGATCGGCCACACGTGCCAGCATCGCATCTGCAATCAGATTGCCCATGGTGCATTCCATTGCACGGCAAACCGCACGGTCCCCCCCAATCGCCTCATCCGTCTGCGCCACAACCTTGTTGCGAATTTCCTCAAGCGGTGCAGCTGCCTCAGCGACGCGCGCGACTGTAACCTCGTCTTCGGTGACGGCGGCGTCCATGATCAACGGCTCGCCCGTGGCTGACGTAATCACCCCCGCGTCATCGAACACAACGTTCAATTCGCCCAGAAATTTGCCATAGGCATAGGCCTGCACAATGGCCGTATTGCCCACCATTGTCGGATATGCGCCCTCGGCACGCTCATTCGTGTTGCTGAGCAGCGTGTTGGAGTGACCACCAACGATGACGTCAACGCCGGTCGTGCCTGCCGCGACCAACTGATCAACACCGTAGCCAGAATGGCTGAGCACGATAATCTTGTTCACGCCTTCGGCGGTGAGTTTGTCAACTTCGCCCTGAACGGCCTGAACAGGATCGGTAAAGATGATGTTTGGTCCGGGTGAGGCCAGCTCGTCGGTGTCTTGCGGTGTCAGACCGATCAAACCCAGTTTCTCGCCGCCCCGCTCAATCACGGTTGATTTCGCCAGCTTGTCTGCCAGCAACGGCTCGCGTGATACATCTGCGTTGGACATCAACACAGGGAAGTTCACAGCGTCCATGAACCCTCTGAGCACTTCGGGGCCATCGTCAAATTCGTGGTTGCCCACGGTCATCGCGTCATAGCCCATCTTGTTCATCATTTCGGCCGCCAGCGCGCCCTTGTAATAGGTGTAGAACAAAGTGCCCTGAAACTGGTCCCCGCCATCCACAAGGATCGAATTGTTCGTGCGGGTCCGCGCCTCTGCAACGGCAGTGACCAACCGGCCTGATCCGCCAAAACATTCGCCTGCGCCGTTGTCCTCAGCCGAGCATGGCCCGTCATATTTGCTGATCGCCTCAAAACGTGCGTGGAAATCGTTCGTATGCAAAATGGTCAGTTTGTATTCTGCCGCCGCCATACCTGTCGTCAGGCCAAGTGCAGCAACACTCATCAGAAGTCGTTTCATTGGTTTTCCCCCAAATGGAATCTATGCGACATCGTGACCTGCGCCCCTTCCCCTGTCAAAGACGTTGTGACGCCCTGCCCTTGCGTCACTAACTCTAAGGCAAAAAACACCGGTTCCGCGCGCAACAAATTACGGAATTTCAGTATTTGAAGCGAAAAGAATCGAAAGAATACCGCCCGAAATCCGTTCTTTTCGCTAAAAATACTGAAGCAAAACCTCAGCAATCTGCGGTTTGCTCAATTGTCAGGCAGCAAGGAGCTTGACGCTTGCAGTGCGTGCGGGCATCACAAACGCCATGTTGATATTCAAGATATTCCGCTCGGACGAATGGGCGCAGTTGCGCCGCGATGGCACTACCACAGGCGCGCCGATTGATGTCGCCGATGGCTATGTGCATTTCTCCACTGCAATGCAGGCTGCCGAAACGGCGGCCAAGCATTTCAACGGGGTCGATGGATTGTTCCTGGTGGCGGTGGACGCCGATGCTACGGGCGACACGCTCAAGTGGGAAATCTCTCGGAATAATGACGCATTTCCGCATCTTTATCGCGAAATGACACTGCAGGACGTGGTTTGGGCGCAGCCATTGCCGCTTGAAAACGGCGCCCACGTTTTTCCTGCGGGTTTGGAGGAGGCCAGCTCATGAGCACCTATCTTGATCCCGATCGCGCCCAGTTTGACGCGTTCAAAGCATTGGACCGCGATGCGGAACTGAACATGTTGAACCTGGTCAAATTCAACGATCTGGCCAATTACCCCGGCGATCACATCCTGGCCCGTGACGGGCTGACGGGTGCGCAAGCCTATGGAAATTACGGCACGCAAACTGCCCCGATCCTTGCAAAGGTCGGCGGCAGCATTTTGTGGCGTGGTCAATTCGAATGCACATTGATCGGGCCAAGTGATGAGACATGGGATGCGATGTTCATTGCGCAATATCCAACTGCGCATGCCTTTCTCGCGATGATCTCGGACCCCGCCTATCAAAAGGCTGTTGTTCACCGGCAGGCCGCCGTGAAAACGTCACGACTGATCCGAAGCGCACATTTGCCGCTGACGGATAAATTCGCATGAACCGATGGGTTGAGCGGCTGGGCCTTGCCGCTCTGCACCGGCTTGATCCTGAGGCAGCGCATGGCCTTGCCATCCGCGCGTTGCAATCGCGTCTTTTGCCGCTCCCCGGTCCGGTCGTTTCAAAAAGGTTGCGCACCACGTTGGCGGGCATCTTGTTGCCCAACCCCGTGGGGCTTGCCGCAGGTTTTGACAAGAACGCCACGGCGATTGCGCCCTTGTCAAAAGCGGGCTTCGGGTTTCTTGAAGTCGGTGCCGCGACGCCCCTGCCGCAACCGGGCAACGCCAAGCCAAGGCTTTTTCGTCTGAGCGAGGATCGCGCCGCGATCAACCGCTTTGGGTTCAATAATGATGGCGCGGATGTGATCTGCGCGCGGTTGGCGGCGCGTGGCGCAGGCATTCCCGTTGGCCTTAATCTGGGTGCCAACAAGACCAGCACAGACCGCGCTGCTGATTTTGCAAAGGTCATGCAGGCCGCACGCGACCATGTTGATTTTGCGACTGTGAATGTATCGTCACCCAACACCGAAAAGCTGCGCGACCTGCAAGGCAAGGCCGCCCTTGCTGGCTTGCTGGACGGGGTGATGGACATGCGGGGTGCTACGCCTGTGTTCTTGAAAATTGCACCTGATCTGACTCCTTCAGAGATCGAAGATGTCGCACAAGTTGCCAATGATGCAGGCGTTGCGGCGATCATCGCGACCAATACCACACTCGACCGAGCAGGGTTGCACAGCGCCCATCACATTCAAGCGGGTGGGCTGTCGGGTGCGCCCTTGTTCGAGAAATCCACACGCGTTCTGGCGCGGCTGTCGACACTGACCGATATTCCCTTAGTCGGGGTCGGCGGGATCAGCACAGCCGAAGATGCCTATGCAAAAATCTGTGCCGGCGCGAGCGCGGTTCAGCTGTATACTGCGATGATATTTGGCGGGCTTACACTGGTGCCCCAAATTGCCAAGGGACTTGATGATCTGCTGGCACGCGACGGGTTTGCCAATGTCGCAGACGCGCGCGGCAGCAAGCGCGACAATTGGCTGTGACAGATACCGCCGCGATCACCGCCAAGAACCGCGCGGCATGGGATGCATCGGCCCGCCATCATGGTACGGGGCCATATTGGGAAGCACTTGTCGCAGGTTTTGCCAATCCGACCTATAGCCGTTTTGACCAGACCCTGACCGACGCGCTTGTCAAAGCGGGGGTTCACGGCGCAAAGGCCGTGCAGGTCGGTTGCAACAACGGCCGCGAGGTTCTGTCACTTTGTGCGCTTGGCGCGGCGGAATGCTGGGGCGTTGACCAGTCTGCCGCGTTTCTTGCGCAGGCGGAGGCGCTAAAAACAATCTCTGGGCACAATGCCACTTTTCTGGAGGCGGATATCTATGCGCTGCCACCCGATACGCCGCGCGATTTTGACCTGTGCCTGATCACCATTGGTGTGCTGAACTGGATGCCTGACCTGCCCCGGTATTTTCAAGTCGTGGCCGGGCTGCTGCGCCCCGGTGGCCAATTGGTTATCTATGAAACGCACCCGATGCTGGAAATGTTTGATCCCGCATCAGACACGCCACATCTGCCCGCCTTCAGCTATTTCAAATCCGACGCCTTTGTGGAGACTGCCGCGATTACCTATGACGGGTCCGAACACAGCGCTGGTCCGGAAGCACATTGGTTCATTCATACCCTCGGCACGATCGTTCAAGGCGCGATTGACGCGGGGTTGTCGCTGACATCGCTGCGCGAATTTCCACAGTCGATCCGCGAGGTGGATTATGACATCTACACCGACAGGGATGCGCAACTGCCGATGAGTTTTCTGCTGACGGCGACCAAGACCTAATCGGCCGCCCGCTCCAACGCGGGATACCGCAGCGCGAGTGTCAAGCCACGCACCACAAATGAGACCAGCAGCGAAACCCAAAGCCCATGATTGCCCAACGCGGGCACCGTCAGCGACGCACAGACCACGTAAATCGCAAACGACACGATCATCATATTGCGCATGTCCCGCGACCGCGTGGCACCGATGAAAATACCGTCCAGCATAAAGGCACCACAGCCCAGCAGCGGGACCGCCAGCACATAAGGCAGATAGACGCGCGCCGCATCCTGCACCTCGGGCGCCTTGGCCATAAGATCCACCAAATCCGCACCAAAGACCGCAAAAAACACCGTCAGCGGTACGCAAGTGGCAAAGCCCCACGCGGTCGTCAAAAGCGCTGCGCGCCGCAGGATGGCACGCTGTTTTGCGCCCATTGCCTTGCCCACCAGCGCCTCGGCGGCGAAGGCAAAACCATCAAGCCCGTAGGCCGTGATCATCAGGAACTGCATCAGCACCTGATTTGCCGCCAGTGTCACATCGCCAAACCCCGAACCCATGAACAGAAACGACACAAACATCGCCTGCAGCAGCAGCGACCGGATCAAGATATCCGAGTTCAGTTTGATCATCCGGACCCAACGGCTGCGCGCGAAAACCTGCCCCCAGTTGCGCCAGTCCGGTGCAGCAAACGCTGCGCGACAAAACCACAGCGCAAGGATCAGACCGCTCCATTCCGCGAGGAAAGTGGCAAAGGCAACGCCGTTCACGCCCCAGCCCAGCCCCAGCACGAACCACAGATCAAGCAGGATATTCAGGCCGTTCATCCAGACCTGTATCACCAGCACTGCGCGCGTACGTTCCTGCGCTATCAGCCAGCCGGTGATGGCATACATCGCAATGGCCGCAGGCGCAGACCATATGCGGATGGTCATGTAGCTGCGCGCAAGGCCTTCGACTTCTTCCGACGCGAGAGAGACCTGAAAAGCGGCCCAGAACATCGGGAGTTGCAGCGCAATCAATGCGATGCCGGCACCTGCCCCGATCAACAAACCACGGGTCAGCAACGCTGCCACTTCGGCCGTGTCATCGCTGCCTGCCGCCTGTGCGGTCAGGCCAACCGTGCCCATGCGCAAAAAGCCGAAAAACCAATAGAACGCCGACAGAATGATCGCGCCGATCCCTACCGCGCCAATGGGTGCGGCAAGCCCCAACTGCCCCACAACGCCGGTATCCACTGCGCCCAAAATCGGGACTGTTGCGTTGGAGATTACAATCGGCAGGGCAATGTTCAACACGCGGCGGTGGGTTACAATATCTTGAGGCCGCGCACTACTCGCCGCCAGCTTGGCCGTGTCCAAATCGACGAGCGGGTCGCTCACGCGGGCTTTTTTGGCATGACGAAATGCCCTGTTGCCGCCGCATAGGGTCTGGACCGGTTGTCCTGCCAAGCCTCAACGCGCACGCTGGCATAGCGCCGACCCGACCGCACAATCTGCGCGCGCGCATAGGCATCACGCGGCAGGCCCGAGCGCAGATAATCCACGGTGAAATCAATCGTTTTTGGCAGGCGCGGCAACACGACGTTGTCAGGGTCCGACACGTCCAGAACACCGCTTTCCATGTCTTCCCAGATCGACGTCCAACTCAGCGTGATGATCGCCGTCACCTCAAGAAAAGCCGCAGTTGCCCCGCCGTGCAGGGCAGGCAACAGCGGATTGCCAATCAACGCGTCCCTGAACGGCATAACAGTGGTCAATTCATCCCCGCGCCGTTCAAATTCGACACCCAGAAACTGAATATAAGGCACGCCCGTCACCAGCGCGTTCAACACCGCATCGCGGCGTTGTTTGACCACTTGCACCGGTTCGGGTCTTGGTCGTTTGCTCATCCCTTGTCCTCCACCGTGAAGGTGCCGGTGGCCGAGGCAACTGGATTATCGCGATCCTCATCCACTGCCGTCGCGCGTACAAAGGCGACCGACCGGGTCACGTGATAACAATGAGCGCGCGTTGTAATCGTCTGGCCGGGCGTGGCCGCGCGCAAATACTCGATCCGCAAATCAATCGTTGCGGTCCCTGCGGGGTTGCTTGGATGGCTCATCACCGCAGCACCACAGCAGGTGTCCATCAGTGCCGAAACCGCCCCCCCGTGCACGACCCCCGTTTCAGGATCGCCAATCAGTTTTTCATCATAAGGCATTGAGATCACTGCAATACCTTCCTCCAGCTCCTCCAGCTTCATACCCAGCGACACCGCATGGGGGAGCGCCTGAATAAACTGTCGGGCAAACTTTATCTTTTCATTCATGCGCGGGGGGTCCTTTTTTCCCCTTTATCTGGTCAAGGCTCACAAAGGGCAAGCCTGCTGGTTGCGCTTGTTCCGTCTAGCCCATAGCGTAGCCACAACGGGAGAGAGCAGATGTCCGAGGATCGCCTGACATTCAAAGAAATGTGTGCCGCGTTCGACGTGACGCCGCGCACATTGCGTTATTACGAATACATCGAATTGCTGCATCCAGAGCGCGAAGGCCGCGCGCGGTACTATTCCGCTCGCGAATCTGCGCGGATGGTATTGATCCTGCGCGGCCGCAAATTCGGCTTTGCGCTGGAAGACATCCGCCAATGGTTGCTGATCTATGAAAACGAAGGCACCGAGGCGCAGATGCGCACTTGGGTCGAAATGGCCGGCCGCCAGTTAAAGGAACTGGCAGAGCAGCGTGCACAGATCGACGAAGCCATGGAAGAGCTGCAAAAACTGCGCGACGAGACGGCGAAAACGCTGGAAGATCAGGCCTAAAGATCAACCTCGATCACCCCGCCGGCCTTGGCGGCACGGCTTTGGCACAAGATCACCGCCCCTTTGCGCTGCGCATTGGAAAGCACGAAATCGCGGTGCTCTACCTCACCGGACACCAACCCGCATTTGCACACGCCGCATATCCCGTCCGAACATTTCACGTCGATGTGGATGCCATTTTCGGCCAAGATATCTGTTGCCACCTTGTCGGCAGGCACGATGAATTCCCGCCCGGACCGCGCGAATTTTAGCACAAAGTCGTGGTTTTCATATTCCGGCTGCTCGGGCACCGCGAAATACTCAAGATGTTGTGCATCCTCGGGAAATCCTGCGCGCTGTGCGGCGTCTGTGACCGCATTCATGTAATGTTCGGCGCCACAGATGTAGATGTGTTGGCCCGGTTGGTAGCCCGCCAATAGCTGATCCAGATCGGCACGGCTGCCTTCATCCGTGACATGCAGATGCACTTTGTCCGCCCAAGCGAACCCTTTCAGATCCTCCAGAAACCCCATGCTTGCCCGGCTTCGACCAGAGTAATGCAGCGCAAAGTCGCGGCCCGCGTGATGCAGTTCATGCGCCATTGCAATCATCGGCGTGATGCCAATGCCGCCCCCCATCAGGATTGATTTGGTGGCAGAAGGGTCCAGCGGGAAATGGTTGATCGGTTTGGAGATAAAGACGCGGCGGCCCTCGTTAAAGATGCGGTGCATCAACTTTGACCCGCCCCGGCCCTCTTCCTCCAGCAGGACACCGATCTGGAACTTCGAGCGGTCAGCCGGATCACCCGACATCGAATACTGGCGCAGGAATTCTGGTGCCACGACGATATCCAGATGTGCGCCTGCCTGCCATTCCGGCAGGGGCTGGCCATCGACGGGCGTGAACTCGTATTTGGTCAAACCGTCGGCCATCATTTGGGCTTTGGTCACTTCGACCTGAATGACCGGGCTTTCGCCCGCCGCGGTATAGATGTGCAGTTTGCCATGCTCATCCCGTTCCAGCAGGGATTTATATTCATCGGCTGTGATCATCGCCTGATAGGCTGCAATGCCCGCCTCACGGTCCATCGGGAACGGGTAGGGATAGGGATGCGGAGCAAGCGGTGCAGGATAGACGGCCAGCGTCTGATCCTCGTATTTGAGCTCGAGATCCTTTTGCAACGACCGCGCATTCACCGGCTTGTCCGTGGGACGATATCCGCCATCCTCATTGATCTCCAGATCCCACCACCACTTTTTAACCGGGTTTAACGATCCGTTGTCAACCGCATCATCCAACCGCGCCAAGGCCGGTGCCAGTTTCGGTATGTTCATCGCAGCCCAGCGGAACGGTTTTTCCTTGAATATCCCTTCAAGGTTCCACGGGCAGGTTTTCATACAGCGCCCACACATCGCACCACCCGGCGTGCTGATCCGGTAAGTCGCGCATTTCTGGCTGTCGGATTTCCAGATTTCATAGCCGTTGAACATCAGCTTTGGTCCTGCCGTGATCGCCCCAGACGGGCATTCACGCGCGCATTTGTTGCAAGTTTCACAAAAGATCTGCAGGCCAAAGTCGATGGGCCTGTCATGCGCCATCGGCAGGTCAGTCGTGACAACACCGGATTTCAGGCGCGGGCCAAGGAACGGGTTGAGGATCACCTCGCCAATACGGCTGACCTCGCCCAGACCGCTCAACAACAACAGCGGCGGCTGCAATACCTCGCCGTCCATGACCGAATGGGCCTTGGCCTTGTACCCCAGATTGCGGATTTGCTTGGCGATGACGCCGCCCAGCAACGAGAACCGCAGGTACGCCCGCATCGACTGCGCAACGCTGATCCAGTCGTCACCCGACGCGCCCTCCATCGTCTCATAGCCTTGGTCAATGATCATGCTGATGGCTTGGTCGTGCGGCGGCACCAGCGCCTCTCCGCGTGCATCATGGCTGTACCAAGTCCAATCAGGGCAGCGCGAAATACCGACCGCGTCGACGCCCAACCAATAGCTTGTCGCCTTGATCAGATCGGCAGCAGCCTGAGGATCAAGGCGTTGTTTTTCATTCGCAGGCTCCCCATCCTGCAATAGAACAAAAGCGCCCAAAGCACGTCGCTGCGCCATGGAGGGTGCTGATTTACGGACGTAGTAGCCGCCCTTTGCCTGATCCTGCAGCGTTTTGCCCATGTCCCCGAATTGCGCACGGGCAAACATATCGGCGCGTTTGGGCACACGGGCAACATGCGCCTCATCAATGTAGGTGGTCGGTTTCTCGACCCGCTTCAACGTCTCGAAAGGATGTGCGCCATCAACAAACCGCCGCTTGGAATAGGGCACCGCATTCATCGCGTTCTTGGCAAAACCTTTGCCAGTTTTCCACCGCAGGCCAAAGGCTGACTTGGGCTGCTGCGCCAACGGCACAAGGGGCATGTCCGGCGTAATTTCAAATGTCGTCGTCACCGCCGCAAGCCCAAACCGCGTCCCGATATAGGGATGGGTCAGCACACCATTCTCAACCGTGACCAAGCCCGCCGCAACCGCCAATTGCCCAAGATCGACATCACTGGAAGACACCGTATGCCCTCGCGCATCATGCCCCAAGGTCCGCAAATAATGCGCAATCACAACAGCAGTTTCCGCCGCAAGCAGCCCTGCGCGGTGTGCCTGTGCGTCCTTGATCCAGTCACAGCCCACCTCACGCGCGTCAGGTGTGCGCGGGTTCTCGTATAGGAATACCAACGCGTAGCTGTGGTTTGTGATGCTGGTCGGTTCAGCCTCAACACTTTCTTTGAGATCCGCCATGATCATGTCGATGCCAGAGGCCAATGTCTTGGTCTGGCGGGTCTTCAGATCATGTGCCAACCGTGCCACATCGGGGTTGTGAAAGGGTGTCGGCAGCATTGCGGTCTTGGGCAGCAAGCATGCCCCCACGACAGCAGCATCCGCGAAATATCCAAACGCTTTCAGGTGCTGCGCGCGCGTCAGCGGATCAGCGGGTGCATCCGCCACCACCTTGTTGACCAGCCCGTCGCGGATCGCGTCCAGCATCGCCTGATGTTCACGCATCGCATTGACGATAGACGCTGGATCATGGGGCTGCTCGAACGAAAGCTGGGACATGGGCGGGACAGCGCCAAGGTCCGGCAGACCGGATGTCCGCGCCAAAAGCTCGCTTGGATAATGCCCCATGTGCACGGGGCGGTCCTTGTCCGAAAAGAAACGTATGGTCATTTTGCCGCCCTGCCCCGCCGTAGTTTAGCCCAAGTGTGAGCCTGACGGACAGGACTGACAAGGCTCGGACGGCGCTACTTTGGAATATTTTGGCGCGCCTTGGTAATCGCATCGCGCAACACGGCCAGATCGCCAATGTGGTTGGCCAGCAGCAAGATCAGCCGGGCGTTCAACGCTTCGCTTTGTGCCGCCGTCAGCCCGTCATGTGCGCCCACAAGGCTCTCGTAAAAGCCATCGGCATCCCCAAGGTTCGCTTTGGTATTAAGCGGCATGGGCCACCCTCCCTGTCGCGCGGTCCAGTGCAACCGCGATTTTGGCCACGTCAGCAGAGGGCCAGCGCCCTACAACATGCTGATCGGGGCGGATCAGATAAACGGCACTTGCCGCATCGCCCAGATACCGCTCTGCAATCGGCCCCTTGGCCTCATCCTCCGTCACTGCCACCACGCGCAGGATTTGGCCCGCGACATCACATGTCCCCTCCAGCCCTGCGCCTATCGACAAGATCGTAAAATCTGGCCCCAGTTGGTCCAGCAAAAATCCGTTGCCCAAGGGCGCATCGGGACACGGGGCGCCGGGCCGCGTGCGCGCGGGGCCTGCAAGCGCATCCTCACCGTTCAACGCATGCGCGTCATAGACGCAAGGCACGCTCAACCGGCCAGAATTGATCAGGGAACGCGCGAACTCGAAATCTTGCGCCAGTGAAAGCACCGCATCGCGGAACGCCTTGCTAACGCTGCTTTTGGGGGTCAGGAAATCAGTTGCGCGGGTGGAGTTCAGGATATTCTCTTCGGCTGCCGCGACGCGCTCTTGGCAATAGGTGTCCATCAGGCTTTCAGGCGCTTGGCCGCGCAGCACCATGTCCAATTTCCACGCCAGATTGTCCGCATCCTGCACACCAGAATTGGCGCCACGCGCGCCAAACGGGCTGACCTGATGCGCGCTATCGCCGACAAATAGCACGCGACCATGGCGGAATTTCTCCATCCGGCGGCATTGGAACGTATAGATCGAACACCAGTCCAGTTCATATTTCACATCTGCGCCCAGCATCGCATCGACGCGGGCGCGCACGTTTTCAGGCTTCAACTCCTTTTCGCGGTCGATGTCCCAACCCAGCTGGAAATCAATGCGCCAAATATCATCGGGCTGTTTGTGCAACAACGCAGATGAACCCGATTTGAACCACGGCTCAAACCAGAACCACCGTTCTGTCGGGAAATCGGCCGTCATTTTCACGTCGGCAATCAGGAAGTTGTCCTCGAACACACGGCCCTCAAACCCCAGCCCCATCATGTCACGCACAGGGCTGCGCGCGCCATCACAGGCAATCAGCCAATCAGCGTGGATTTGGTAACCGCCCTCGGGCGTCATTACGTCCAGCAGCGCGCCAGTGTGGTCTGCTTGCATCGCGTCCACACGGTTCTTGCCGCGCACGTCGATCTGCGCGCCGTCCGCATTGGCGCGTTCGATGGCCTCATGCAAAAACCGTTCAAAATGCGGCTGTTGCAGGTTGATGAAAGCGGGGCAGCGGTGGCCAGCTTCAGGCAGCAGGTCGAAATCGAAAATCTCGTCGCGGTCGTGAAAAACACGACCCTTTTGCCAGACGACGCCCTTGGCCAGCATGTCCGCGCCAGCACCCAACCGGTGCGCAATCTCAAGCGTGCGCTTGGCAAAACAGATGGCGCGCGACCCTTGGCCCACGCCTTCATGATCGTCCAGAACCACAACCGGTTGCCCGCGCAATCCCAGATCAAGCGCAGCGGCCAGACCGACAGGCCCGCCCCCCACGATGACGACAGGATGGCGCGCAGGCGTTGCGACATCCTGATCAGCCGAGCGCGCATAGGGATACAGTTTAAAGGCCAGTGGATAACGGTCGATCAGCGGAGCGTTCATCCCTGCAACGCCTCCCACATCTCCAGATCACGCTGCGCTGTCCAGATGCGTGGCGTGTCGATGCCGCGCGCTTCGTCGTAGGCGCGGGCCACGTTGAACGGCAGGCAATGCTCGTAAATGGCGTAGTCCTTGAACTTGGGATCGCAGGCCTCGCGCACCGCGTCCCACGCTTCTTTCAACGTGCCGCCGCGTGCTGCGACGCGTGCAGCAGGCGCATAGGTGCTTTCCACGAAATCAAGCGTGCTGTGCAAGGCGCGATCTACAGCGTCGGACCCGATCAACGCGCCCCCGCGACCGGGTGCAATTGCGTCCAGATCAAAGGCCGCGATGTTGTCCAGCGTGTCGCCCCAATCAGCGAAATGCCCGTCGCCGCAATAGCAGGCGGAATGGTCTTCGACGATATCGCCCGTGAACATCACGTTCTCGTCTGGCACATGGATGACAATGTCGCCTGCCGTGTGGGCGCGGCCCAGATGCATCAGATCAATCCGGCGGTTGCCCAGATAGACGGTCATCTTGTCGCTAAAAGTCGTTGTCGGATAAGTCAGGCCCGGAATGCTCTCATGACCCTCAAACAGGCGGGGAAAGCGCTGGAATTCGCTGTCCCAGTCCTCCTGACCGCGTTCGACCACCATCGCACGGGCATTGTCGCCCATGATGATCTGGTCCGCGCCATAGGCAGAGGCGCCAAGCACACGTACGGCGTGATAATGCGTCAGCACCACATGGGTGATCGGCTTGTCCGTCACCGAACGCACCTTTTCGATCACCTTGTTGGCCAACCGCGGTGTCGCCTGCGCCTCGATGATCATCACGCTCTCGTCGCCAATGATCACGCCCGAGTTGGGGTCACCCTCAGCCGTGAACGCCCACAGGTCGCGGCCAATCTCATCAAAGGTGATTTTCTTTTCCGTCATGTCGCCTTGCGACGCGAATGCCTTGGCCATTTGGGTATTCCTTTAAGTCTTGAATGGGGTTTCGAGGGCGGGCAGCAGCGTACCAACGCAGCCACCAAATCCGATGATATAGCCATCGCCCTTGGCAGCACCTTGCAGGGCCAGCGTATCACCGTCCTCGATGAAGCTACGTGTTTCACCGGTCTCGAGCGTCAGGGGTTCTTTGCCGCCCCAGCTCATCTCCAGCAATGATCCGTATTGTGATTTATCTGGACCGGAAATGGTGCCGGAGCCAAGCAGATCACCGGTGCGCATCGGGCAACCGCTTGTTGTGTGGTGCGCGAGTTGCTGAGCCGCAGAATAATACATCTCACTGTAATTGGTGCGGGCAATCGTGCTGGTCTTGCCACCCTCGGGGGTGATTTCGACGCTTAGATCAATATCATAAAGCATCGGACCCACGTCGCGCAGATGCGGCAACAACTCGAACTCTCGCGCGGGCGTATCGCACCGGAACGGTTCCAATGCCGCCTTGGTTACGATCCACGGGCTGATCGTCGTCGCCGTTGCCTTGCCCTGAAACGGGCCCAGCGGTTGATATTCCCACGCTTGGATATCGCGCGCAGACCAGTCGTTCAGCAGCACGTAGCCAAAGATATTCGCATCCGCCTGCGCAACCGTAATCGGCCCATCCGAGGCCGTGCCGACAATCGCGCCCATCTCCAACTCGATATCGAACCGCGCACTGGGACCAAAACGGGGCAGATCGTCATTCGGTCCCTTCAACTGCCCCCATGGGCGGTGGATATCGGTGCCCGAGACGACCACAGAAGACGCGCGCCCATTGTACCCGATCGGGATGTGCAGCCAGTTCGGCGGCAGCGCGTTTTCTGCACCCCGAAACATTGTGCCCACATTGGTCGCGTGGTGCTTTCCGGCGTAAAAATCAGTGTATTCAACGACGTCAAACGGCATTTGCATCTGCACGTCGGCCTGCGCGACCAGATAGCCCTCGACGGCTTTCTGCCTGTCGCTGCCCATCGCCAACATATCCGTCAGTGCCTTGCGAAACGCGGCCCATGTATCCGCGCCCAGATCCATGAATTCGTTCCATGCGGCGGTCTCGAACACCTCGTCCTCTGGCAGGTCCAGCATCCCCGCTTGTTCAAGCGCTGTCACATCAAGGATCATGTCCCCGATTGCCACACCGCAATGCGGCCACTCGTCCCCGCGCGAAAAGACGCCATATGGCAGGTTGTTCAACGGAAAGGGCGTTTCGGCAGAATTGGCGCTGGTCACCCAAGAAGTCATAAGGCTCATGTAATTGCTTTCGCGTCTGGTTGGTTGTGGGGATGCGCGGCCTCGATGGCCGGAATGGCAAGACAGTTTTTGTCAATCGCCGCAATTTTCGGGAATGGCGTCAAATCCACATCCCAGCGGTGCGCATTCACCACCTGCGCCGTAATGCACAGATCAGCAAGGCCGGGCGTGTCGCTAAGGACAAAGGGCGTATCACCGGGGATCAGCGCCTCAACGGTCTTGAAGCCTTCGACCATCCAATGCTGCATCCATGCTTTTGCGTCCTCCGCATCAGCGCCAAAGCGTTCCTTGATCAACCCCACAACGCGCAGGTTGTTGACCGGGTGGATGTCAGTGGCGACAACCAGCGCGATTTCCAGCATCTTGGCGCGCTTGGCCGCATTGCCCGGCAACATCTCTGGCGTGCGGTAGGTCGCATCCAGAAAGTCAATAATCGCCAGTGACTGCGTCAGCACCGTACCATCGTCCAGCACCAGCGTCGGAACACCCTTGCCGGGGTTCAGCGCCGCATAATCATCCTTTATGTGCGCGCCCGCGACGAGGTCGACAGGCACGGTTTCGTACGCCACACCCTTGAGGTTGAGCACAGCGCGCACCCGGTAGGCCGTGGTGGATCGCCAATAGCTATAGAGCTTCATTATTTCTTTCCCGGTGTGCCGTCGAACTTCTTTTCCAAGCTCTCCCAGCAATCAATGTAATTGTCCTGTAGCGGCGCTTCATTAGCAGCAAATTCGGTCAGATGCTGCGGGAAGCGTGTCTCGAACATGAACGACATGGTGTTGTCGAGTTTCTTGGGCGCCAGTTCGGCATTGGACGCCCCTTCAAAGGCATCCAAATCCGGCCCGTGCGGCAGCATCATATTGTGCAACGACATGCCCCCCGGCACGAACCCTTCCAGCTTTGCATCATATTGGCCGTAAATATTGCCCATCAACTCGGACATAACATTCTTATGATACCACGGCGGGCGGAATGTGTCCTCTGCCACCAGCCAGCGTTCGCGGAAAAGCACAAAGTCGATGTTTGCGGTGCCTTCAACACCCGACGGCGCGGTGAGCACGGTAAAGATCGACGGATCAGGGTGATCAAACAGGATCGCGCCGACGGGGCAATAGGTCGTCAGGTCATATTTCATCGGTGCGTAATTGCCGTGCCATGCAACCACGTCCAGCGGTGATTGGCCGATCTTTGTCTCGTGAAACTGCCCGCACCATTTGATCGTGACGGTTGAGGGCACCTCGCGGTCCTCAAATGCTGCCACGGGCGCTTTGAAATCACGCGGGTTGGCCATGCAATTCGCACCAATCGGTCCCCTGCCCGGCAATTCATACTTCTGGCCGTAGTTTTCGCAGACAAATCCGCGGCACGGCCCCTCGAGCACCTCAACGCGGTAAACCAAACCGCGCGGCAGGATCGCTATCTCTTGCGGGGCGACGTCGATGATGCCCAATTCAGTGCAGAACCGCAAACGTCCCTCTTGCGGGACCACCAACATTTCGCTGTCGGCGGAATAGAAATAGCTGTCCACCATGCTCTGGGTGACCAGATAGATATGGCTGGCCATGCCGACTTGGGTATTCACGTCGCCCGCCGTGGTCATTGTACGCATGCCGGTGATCCACGTCAGCCCACCGTCACCCATTGGCACGGGGTTCCAGCGGTATTGACCCAATGAAATCACATCCTCGATCACGTGGGGCGCAGATTTCCAGTAGGGCACGTCAATCTTTGTATAGCGGTGCGAATGTTTGACCGAAGGCCGGATGCGGTAGCACCACGTGCGCTCATTCTGGTGGCTCGGCGCGGTAAACGCGGTTCCCGAAAGCTGCTCTCCATAAAGCCCGTAGTTCACTTTCTGCGGCGAATTCATGCCCTGCGGCAACGCGCCGGGCAGCGCCTCCGTCTCAAAATCGTTACCAAAACCGGGCATGTACCCTTCATGTGGGCCGGGCAAAGACGGTGCCTGAATCATCCGGTGCGCGTGGTTTTGAGTGTTCATGTCGCTTCCCCCCAACATTTACGTGTGCCGTTGATATTAGTCTCTAATGTAACTAACAATCCTTTTATGAAACCACACCTCGAAACTACCGACTTTGATCTATCAACTTTTCTGCCCTATCTGTTGAACCGGGCGGCAGAGGCGTCCAGCCTCGAATTTCAGCAGTATTACCGCGAAACCTATTCAATGCTGCGTACCGAATGGCGGGTGCTGTTTCACCTTTGGCAATACGGCAACATGACCGCCAAGGAGATTTGTGTACGTGCCGGCCTGCATAAAACAAAGGTCAGCCGGGCAATCGTGGCATTGGAGCAGAAACGTTTTATTAAGCGGGACAAGATGGCACATGACCGCCGCAACGAATTGCTAAGCCTGACAGCATCAGGCCGCAAAGCGTCCATAGATTTAACGCAAGCCGCCGCACGGTTCGATACCTCGCTGGTTGCGGATTTCACCCCCGAGGAACAAGTGGTGTTGCGCAGTTGCTTGCAAAAACTGTCGGGTATCTGAGCAGTTCAGGATGCCGATTTCTGCGTGATCATTGCGATGGCGCAAGGCTCTTGCCCGATACCCGACCCCGCCCTAGTCTCTGATGACAAAAGAGAAAATGGGCGCGGGGAAACGGCACAATGAAATCACTCAGAGCAATGGCCTTTGCCGTCTTCACGGCCATTGGCCTGACAGCACCTGTTCACGCCCAAGACATCAACTTTTTCACCATCGGAACCGGCGGCGTGTCGTTCACCTATTATCCCGTTGGGGGCATGATCGCGAACGCGATTTCCAAACCGCCCGGCTCGCGCGCTTGTGGTCAGGGGGGTAGTTGCGGTGTGGACGGGCTGATCGCCTCTGCCGTCTCGACGCGCGGATCTGTCGACAACATCGCGGCGATTATTTCAGGCTTGCGCAACTCCGGCTTTGCGCAGTCTGATCTGGCCTATTGGGCCTATACCGGCACCGGAGTGGACGCAGGACAGCCCCCCGCGACTGATCTGCGCACCATCGCCAGCCTGTTCGAAGAGCACATTCACCTTGTGACCCTGCAAAGCAGCGCCATCAACACAGTCGCCGATCTAAGGGGCAAACGCGTGTCGCTGGATGAGCGTGGATCAGGCACCTATGTTGACGCCAATCTGATTCTTGAGGCGCACGGTTTTGGTTCCGGCGATATTGTTGAGCGGAACCTCAAGGGCACTGACGCGACCCAAGCCTTGCGCGATGGCATCCTTGACGCGCTCTTTATCGTGGCAGGATACCCGACACGGGCGCTGGTCGATCTGGCGGGCGTTGCAGATATCAAACTTGTCCCTATTGACGGCGCGGATGCGGCAAAGCTGACAGATAAATTCACCTTCTTTTCTAACAGCACCATTCCGGCGACTGCGTACAAAGGGATCAAAGCCACCCCCACCATTGCCGTAAGGGCGCAATGGTACACCAACGTGAATGAGGACGATGACCTTATCTACAAGCTCACCAAGGCCCTGTGGAACGCGGAAACCCTTCAGCTTATGGACGAAGGACATGCTGCAGGCAGAACCATCAGACTTGAAACGGCGCTGGACGGATTGAGTGTCCCGCTCCACTTAGGTGCAGAACGGTTTTACCGGGAAAGCGGTCTGCTAGACTAGGCAGTCACCACCATCCAATCGGCATAAAACCCAGCGCTTTTGGGGTTCAATCGCCCATTCCGGGCCTGAGCACTGACGCCAGTAACTATCCTGCTTCGGCATGCTTCAGGCAAAAATCCGCCTGATGACAAGATTCCACGCGCGCACCGCCTAAGTGACGTGACGTCCCTCTTACGTCAACTTGGGAACCTATTGTAGGACGGCGCAAAGACACCCAAGTCCTGCATCAGGAAGTGCAACATGCAGTTGAAAGTGACACCGATGAACACTGATACAATGACGATCCGCCAGATGTGTGACGCCTATGACGTCACCCCCCGCACGCTAAGGTTCTATGAGGCCAAAGAGCTGCTGTTCCCTGAACGTCTGGGACAGAAACGCCTTTTTACCAAACGCGATCGCGCCCGTCTGAAACTGATCATCCGCGGCAAGCGGTTTGGTTTCTCACTGGAAGAAATCCGCCAGCTTCTTGATCTTTATCACGTGGGCGACCAGCAAGAGACCCAGTTCAACCGCGCCTATGATATCGCGCAGCGCCGTCTGGCCGACATGCTGGCCCAGCGCGATGAGCTGAACGCAGCGATTGATGATCTCCAAGAACAGCTGAAGTGGGGCGAGAAAATGATCGCCTCCATGACACACAGCCGCACCAACGCCGCCTGAACGCGCAAACGCGACAGGCACGACAGACACACCCCCAACGGGAGCCAACACTATGCCCACATACACCGCCCCAACCAAAGACATCCAATTCGTCCTGCACGATCTGTTGAAAGTGTCCGAGGCCAAAACCCCCGGCTACGAAGACCTTGAGGCGGACTTTACCTCCGCCATTCTCGAAGAAGCAGGCAAGCTGACCTCGGCTGTCCTCGCCCCTCTGAACGCGGTCGGCGACAAAGAAGGCTGCCGCCTTGAGAACGGCGTTGTTTACACACCGACAGGTTTCAAAGCAGCCTTTGAGCAGGTCAAAGAAGGCGGTTGGCCCGGTCTGGACATGCCAGAGCAATACGGCGGCCAGAACATGCCAGCGGTGATCGGCTCTGCGGTCGGGGAGTTGTTTTCAGCCTCAAACCAAGCGTTTACGATGTATCAGGGCCTGACCCATGGTGCCGCGTCTGCGATCCTGGCGCATGGCACGGATGCCCAAAAAGACACCTATCTGCCGAACATGGTCAGCTGCGAATGGACTGGCACCATGAACCTGACAGAGCCCCATTGCGGTACCGATCTGGGATTGATGCGCACCAAGGCAGCTCCACAGGCAGACGGCAGCTACAAGATCACCGGCCAGAAGATTTTCATCTCTGCCGGCGAACATGACATGTCCAACAACATCATCCATCTGGTTCTTGCCAAAATCGAAGGCGGCCCCGAAGGCATCGCAGGTGTATCGCTCTTTATCGTGCCAAAGTTCATCGTAAACGATGACGGCTCCGTCGGCGCGCGCAACGCGGTTTCTGTCGGCTCCATCGAAGAAAAAATGGGCATCCACGGCAATTCTACCTGCGTGATGAACTATGACGGCGCCACCGGCTACCTGTTGGGCGTCGAACACAAGGGCATGCGCGCCATGTTCACCATGATGAACGAAGCGCGTCTGGGTGTGGGCATGCAAGGTCTGGCCCAAGCCGATGTGGCGTATCAAAACGCCGTCATTTATGCGAATGACCGCCTGCAAGGGCGCGCTGTCACCGGCGCCGAGGCACCTGACAAGCCAGCCGATCCGCTGATCGTGCACCCTGATATCCGTCGCTCCCTGATGGACCAAAAGTCTTTCATCGAAGGCGCACGGGCGTTCATCCTGTGGGGCGCCACTATGATCGACGCCGCCCACCGGTCCAAAGACAAAGACGCAGATGGCCTTGTGTCCCTGCTCACGCCCGTCATTAAGGGTTTCCTGACCGATGTCGGATACGACATGACCGTCAAAGCGCAGCAGGTTTATGGTGGCCACGGCTACATCGAAGAATGGGGCATGTCCCAATTCACCCGCGATGCGCGCATTGCGATGATCTATGAGGGTGCCAATGGCGTCCAAGCGCTTGATCTGGTTGGCCGCAAGCTGGCCCAAGACGGCGGCAAACACGTGATGGTCTTTTTTGATCTGGTCAAAAACTTCTGCAAGGACAATGCAGGCGTAGACGCGGATTTTGACAAGGATTTCATCGAACCGCTCAAGGCTGCCAGCAAGGATTTGCAGTCCGCAGGGATGTATTTCATGCAAAATGGCATGAAAAACCCGAACCATGCGTTGTCTGGCTCCAATGACTTCATGCATATGTTCGGCCATGTCTGCCTTGGCCTGATGTGGGCGCGCATGGGTCTTGCGGCACGCACTGCATTGTCAAATGGCGCGTCTGATACTGCGTTCTACGAGACAAAGCTGGCGACAGGCCGTTACTACATGGCACGCCAGTTGCCAGCGACCGCTTTGCATCTGACGCGGATCCAGTCAGGTGCGGACACGGTGATGGCATTGGACGCGGCCAACTTTTAAGGTAGCGGCGGGGGCAGCCCCGCCCTACGCAAAACGGAGAGACACGTGCCCAAACGCTTTCGCCTGACCCGCCGCTTTCCTGTCGCAATGACCGAAGACGGCTACCGTAGTTTGAAGAAATTCAGCGCGGAGGCAGGATTGGACGAAGGCGAGGCATTGTCCTTTCTGTTCGAGAACTTCAGTTCCGTGATGAACGAGGAAAACCTGACTGCACGCCTCAGGTTGTTCAACGCGGAACTTGACGGGCGCAAACGCTAACACCGACCATTGGGGAAGAGATTGATGAAAGACGCAAACGCAGTGGCATCCAGTTGGATGACCGATGAACATCAGATGATCGCGGACATGACCGCGTCGTTCATCAACACCGAATGGGCCCCCAAGTTCGCCAAATGGCGCAAGCAATCCGAAATGGACCGCGACAGTTGGAACGAGGCAGGCGAACTTGGCCTGTTGTGCGCCTCCATCCCCGAAGAATACGGCGGTGCTGGCGGCGATTTCGGCCATGAGGCTGCAATTTATATCGAAACCGCGCGGGCCAACCTGTCAAGCTGGGGCAATGGCATCCATTCGGGCATCGTTGCGCATTACGTGCTGGCCTACGGGACCGAGGAACAAAAACAGCGCTGGCTGCCCAAAATGGTCTCGGGCGAATTGGTCGGCGCGCTGGCGATGACTGAACCTTCCACCGGGTCGGACGTGCAGGCGATAAAGACCAAAGCGATAAAAGAAGGCAACGCCTACCGCCTGTCGGGCCAAAAGACATTCATAACCAACGGCCAACACGCCGGGCTGATCATCGTGGCCGCAAAAACGGACCCTTCGCTGGGTTCAAAAGGCGTCAGTCTCGTGGTGGTCGAAACCGAAGGGGCCGCTGGCTTCCAACGCGGCCGTAACCTTGAGAAAATTGGCAAGCACGCCTCTGATACATCTGAGCTGTTTTTCGACAACGTAGAAATCCCCCCCGAAAACATCCTTGGCGGCGAGGAAGGCAAAGGTTTCTATCAGATGATGCAGCAGCTGCCCCAAGAGCGTCTGATCATCGCCTGCGAAGCGGTCGGTGCCATGGAAGGCGCCGTAGAGCGGACCATCGCCTATTGCAAAGAACGCGAAGCTTTCGGCGGTAACCTCCTGCAATTCCAGAACACCCGTTTCAAACTGGCAGAATGCAAAACAAAAACCACAGTTGCGCGTGCGTTTCTCGACCAATGCATCGCGGAACACCTGCGCGGCGAATTGACCGTCGACCGCGCGGCCATGGCGAAATACTGGCTGACAGATACCCAAGGCGAAGTCCTGGATGAATGCCTGCAACTGCACGGCGGCTACGGCTTTATGCAAGAATACGCGATTGGCGAGATGTGGACGGACGCCCGCGTGCAGCGCATCTACGGCGGTACCAACGAAATCATGAAAGAGCTCATCGCGCGCAACCTGTAAACGCAACTGGCTTGCCCCGTTGATCCGGTAGGATTGAGTTTGTTTAGAAAATTGAAAGGGATAAGAAAGTGATCCACTCCGCCACGCCCCGCGCATTACACACGAAAGCGCGGCAGAGCTTCAACTTTCACCCGGCTCAACTCTCCAGTCTGCCGGGCCCGCTCAGTCTGGCAAAGGATGGTTAAGAATATCTGAACAACCCTGATCCTCTTCAATTTTCAAAATAAACCTCCACGGGGGTCCGGGGGTGTGAAACCCCCGGTTGCGATCAAACCAAAAGGACCACCACATGACGATAAAGCTCCATTGCTTCGGCGAATCCGGGAATGCCTACAAGGCGGCCCTCGCCCTTGAACTCTCCAGCCTCGACTGGGAGCCTGTCAAAGTGGACTTCTTCGGCGGTCAGACCCGCACACCCCAATACCGTACTGATGTAAACGCCATGGGCGAAGCACCCGTCATGATCGACGGCGACATCCGCCTGACCCAATCAGGTGTTATTCAGGATTACGTCGCCGAAAAATCCGGCAAGTTTGGTGGCAAAGACGCAGCCGAGCGCCGCGAAATTTTGCGCTGGGTGCTTTGGGACAACCACAAGCTCAGCTCCATGGCTGGCATGACACGTTTCCTGATGAATTTCCTTCCCGAAGACAAGCGCCCCCAAGAGGTGATTAGCTTCAATAAAGGCCGCCTTGCCGGCGCCTATGCTGTCCTAAACGACCATCTCGAGGGCCGAGATTGGATCGTCGGCGACGGCATCACCAATGCCGATCTCAGCTGCTGTGGCTATCTCTATTACCCCGAGCCTTTCGGCTTTGACCGCAGCGCGTTCCCGAACATCGACGCGTGGCTCACGCGCCTCTCCGACACACCGGGCTGGAAAGCGCCCTATGACCTGATGCCCGGCTCGCCCGCCGACCGGGCGCAATGAAACATAACCCTGCCGACCGCGCCTAAACGAAAAGGATCATCAACATGACCGAAGCATATATCTACGACGCCCTGCGCACCCCGCGTGGCAAAGGCCGCAAAGACGGCGCATTGCACGAGGTCACCTCCGTGCGCCTCTCTGCCCAGACGCTGAATGCGCTGAAAGAGCGCAACAACCTCGAAGGCCACGCCGTCGAAGACGTGATCTGGGGCAACGTGACCCAAGTCATGGAACAGGGCGGCTGTCTTGCGCGCTCTGCTGTGCTCGCCTCTGATCTGGACGAGCGCATTCCTGGCCTCGCGATCAACCGTTTCTGCGCCTCCGGCATGGAAGCCGTGAACATCGCCGCGAACCAGGTGCGCGGTGGTGCCGGTATGGCGTATATTGCCGGTGGTGTTGAGATGATGGGCCGCGTCGCCATGGGCAGTGACGGTGCCGCGATTGCCGTTGACCCGTCGCTCGCGATGGAGAAATACTTTGTCCCGCAGGGCATCTCTGCTGACATCATCGCCACTGAATACGGCTTCACCCGCGATCAGGCCGACGCAATGGCCGTGGAAAGCCAGCGCCGCGCCAAACTTGCTTGGGACGAGGGACGTTTTGCAAAATCCGTTATCACAATCCGCGACCAGAACGGTCTCGAGATCCTGTCTTACGACGAATACATGCGCCCGCAGACGGACATGCAATCGCTTGGCTCCCTGAACCCTGCGTTTCAGGCGATGGGTGAGGTCATGCCCGGTTTTGATAAGGTCGCGATGCTAAAGTACCCTCACCTTGAGAAAATCCACCACATCCACCATGCGGGCAACTCGTCCGGTATCGTGGACGGTGCGGCGGCGGTTCTGATCGGCAACAAGGAATTCGGCGAGAAATACGGCCTAAAGCCTCGCGCGCGCATCCGTGCCACCGCGAAAATCGGCACCGATCCGACCATCATGCTAACCGGCCCTGTCCCGGTCACTCAAAAGATCCTTGCTGACAATGGCATGAACATCTCTGACATTGACCTGTTCGAAGTAAACGAAGCCTTTGCTTCTGTCGTTTTGAGGTTCGAGCAGGCGTTCGATGTCGACCACGCTAAGGTCAACGTCAACGGCGGCTCCATCGCGATGGGTCACCCGCTTGGTGCGACAGGCGCAATGATCATTGGCACGCTGCTGGACGAGCTTGAGCGCTCTGACAAAGAGGTCGGTCTTGCCACCCTCTGCATCGCGTCCGGCATGGGTGCCGCCACAATCATCGAGCGCGTCTGATGGTCGCTGGAAATCACTCCTTTCACAAGGTTGCGGCCAAGGCCGCAGCCTTCGGATTGCCCGACCTGAAGTTGAAAGTTGAAAATAATGGCGATTACGTGCGTCTCTACCAGAACACGCCGCCGTTGTTTTTCAAGCACCGCGATGACCCAAGCGATCCGATTGACCGGCAAGACTTTGACCAGTTCAAACGCATCCTGCTGAGCAAGGAGGATTGCGACCAAGGCGTGGATGCCACGCTATCGTTGATCAAAACCCTGCTCGTCCAATTCGCCGACTACGAGTCGCACCGCTAAACCCCAATACGGGAGAGACATATGACCGATTTTACAATGAAGACCGACGCCGATGGCGTAGCCGTGATAACATGGGACGTTGCCGGAAAAAGCATGAACGTCATGTCCATTGACGGACTTGATCAGCTCGATGCGCTGATTGACGAGGCGCTCGCAGATGACGCCGTCAAGGGCGTGGTGATCACCTCGGGCAAGGAAGGCTCGTTTGCCGGTGGCATGGACCTGAATTTGCTTGCCAAAATGCGCGCCGACGCGGGCGATGATCCGGCCAAGGGTCTGTTTGACGGCACGATGCGCATGCACGCGCTTTTGCGCAAGATTGAGCGTGCGGGCATGGACCCCAAGACACTGAAAGGCGGCAAGCCGATTGCATCTGCCCTGCCCGGCACTGCAGCAGGCATCGGGCTTGAATTGCCGCTGGCAACACACCGTATCTTTGCGGCTGACAACCCCAAGGCGCGCATTGGTCTGCCTGAAATTCTCGTCGGTATTTTCCCAGGCGGCGGTGGCACAACCCGTTTGAACTTCAAACTGGGCGCGATGGCCGCGTCCCCGTTCTTGCTTGAGGGCAAGATGGTTGCCCCTGCCGCTGCTGTCAAAGCGGGCCTCATTGACGAGGTTGCCGCCGATCCGGTTGCAGCAGCCAAAGAATGGGTAATGAATGCCAAAGACGCCAATCTGGTGAAGCCATGGGACGCGAAGGGCTATAAAATGCCCGGCGGCGCGCCCTACCACCCTGCGGGTTTCATGACCTTCGTTGGTGCCAACGCGATGGTCAACGCCAAGACCAAAGGCGCATTCCCGGCGGCCAAAGCCTTGTTGTCAGCGGTTTATGAAGGCGCACTTGTACCCTTCGACGTCGCCCTGCGCATTGAGGCGCGGCACTTTACTTCTGTGCTGATGAACCCGACATCCTCCGCGATGATCCGCTCACTCTTCCTCAACAAGGAAGCGCTTGAAAAGGGCGCTGTGCGTCCCGAAGGCATCCCCGATCAGCGCGTCAAAAAGCTGGGCGTGTTGGGTGCCGGCATGATGGGTGCGGGTATTGCGCTTGTGTCGGTTCAGGCAGGCATCGAAGTGGTCTTGATCGACCGCGACCAAGAAGCTGCCGACAAGGGCAAGGCCTATGCGGCCAGTTACTTTGACAAAGGCATCGCCCGTCGCAAGTCCACGGCAGAAAAGAAAGAGGCCGCACTCGCCCTGATCAACGCAACCTCTGATCTGGACGCGCTCAAGGGCTGCGACCTGATCATTGAAGCGGTGTTCGAGGACACTGGCGTCAAAGCCGAGATGACCAAAAAGGTCGAGGCGATCATCCCCGACGATTGCATCTTTGCCTCCAACACCTCGACCCTGCCGATCACCGGTCTGGCAGAGGCGTCCGTACGCAAAGACCAGTTCATCGGCATCCACTTCTTCTCACCGGTTGAGCGGATGGCGTTGGTGGAGATCATCAAGGGCAAAGAAACCGGCGACCGTGCCGTGGCCAAGGCACTCGACTATGTGCGCCAGATCCGCAAAACGCCGATCGTGGTCAACGACGAACGCTTCTTCTACGCCAACCGCTGCATCATCCCTTACGGCGGTGAAGCGACGCGCATGGTCACCGAAGGCGTGGCACCCGTTCTGATCGACAACGCAGCACAGTTGTTGGGCTTTCCTGTCGGTCCGATCCAATTGGGTGACGAGACGTCGATTGATCTGGCGACCAAGATCATGCGCGCCTCAAAGGCTGCGATGGGCAACGCCTATCCTGCGTCCGAGGCCGACAACCTGATCGTCTGGATGGAAGATGAAGGACGTCTGGGGCGCAAAGCCAATGCAGGCTATTTCAACTACGACGAAAAGGGCAAGCGCACCGGCTACTGGCAGGGCATTCACGACAAATACCCGCTGGCAGATGAACAGCCCGAGTTGCAGGAAATTCAGGACCGTCTGATGTTCGTGCAAGTCTTGGAGGCTGTCCGCGCGTTGGAAGAAGGCGTGCTGATGGACATCCGCGAGGGCGACGTGGGCGCGATCCTTGGTTGGGGTTTTGCGCCTTGGTCGGGCGGTCCGTTTTCATGGCTCGACATGATCGGCACACCATACGCTGCCGAACGGTGCGACGCGTTGGAAGCCAAGTTCGGGCCACGGTTTGCCTGCCCTGATCTGCTGCGTGAGATGGCCGCCAAGAACCAGACGTTCTATGGCCGCTTCGGTGGCGAAGCAGCGGCGGCTTAATCAGCGCGCAATGAAAACAAAACGCCCCGGATGATCTCCGGGGCGTTTTGCGTTTAAGGGGCTTTTCAGATCAATCAAATGTATATCCAAACCGCGCAACATCCTCCGCGCAGCAGGTCGCAATAATCTCGCGCGTCTCGTCAGAATAATACCTTTGATAGACGCGCTCGCGCTCCGACGCATTCTCGTGCGGCAACACCAGATCAAACCCCAAATGCTCAATCAATGGCGCCGCATCTTCCGAAAAATGTTCCAACCGGATGTAAGCATTGCACTGCTCCACCCCGTTCACATCGCGCATGTACGCCGACGAGGGCGCGTTATGCTGCGCGGCTTGCGTCCCCTTATCACGCAGAAACCCCTCAAAATCCGTCGCCTTAGCCAGCGCCACCGCAGAATGCTCAAACCCCTGTTCGCGCAGCCAGTGATAATAGCTCACCATCCGGTCCCACGGGTTGCGCACCAAGGTAAACGTGAACATCCTCTCTACATGATGCGGCAGCACGATCCCGTCGATATCTGACAGTGTCGAATGCTTCCATAACCGCCCCCGCGCCTCGACATTCTTCATCTTGCGCCGTCGGTTCAACGCTTTGGGCGTGTCACCCAGCATGATGTCGTCCTTCATCGCGCGGTCCTCAAGCGCCAGCGCCATCGACGTGCCGCCTGTTTTGGGCGCATGTACAAAAATATAAGACCGCCCCCATGAAATGATCACGTATTCACCTCTGGCACACGGCCGGATGCAGGGGGATTGCTGCTGCGCAATGCGATCACACTGCCCGCCACCGCGATCAGTACCATGCCTGCCAAGCCTAATGCAGGCACAGTCTGCCCCCACAAAATCCACGCCCAAAAGCTGGCGAACACCAGCAAGGAATATTCAAAAACCGCGACCTGACTGGCCTCGCCCAATTGATACCCGCGAAAGATCAACCCGATCCCGATCAGCGATCCGACCGCCTGCACCGCAAACCAAAACAGCATCTCGGCATCCAGCGGTCCCCATGCGCGCAACACGAAACCGCTATGCCCTACGGGCGCACCATCACCGTTGATCACCACCATGCCAATCAGACCGAACACCCCGAGCATCCCAAAGAATCCCGCCGTCAACGAAAGCGTGGTTTCCCCTTCACACCACGACCGCGTCGCCACCGCGCCAATCGCATAAAGCAGCCCCGCAACAATTGGCAGAAATGCCACCGGATCGAGTGCATTAGGATCAGGCCGGATCACCATCAGCGCGCCGATGAAGCCGAGAACCACGGCTGTCCACCGGAAAGCTCCGACGCTCTTGCCCTGAAACACAATAGAAATCAGCACCACAAACAGCGGTGCCGTAAACAGTCCCGCCACCACCACGCCAATCGGCAACACCGACAAACAACCAAAGTAAATCAGCATCGCACCCGCCTGAAACAGGCTGCGCCCCAGCACGGCGATGGGGCGCTTGGCCCGCAAAGAGCCAAAGCCCAGCACTACAATCAAGCCCAGCACCGCGAATGCCATAATCGAGCGAACAAAATGAAACTGCCACAGTGACCCGCGTTCCGAAATATACGGCACAAAATTATCCGTCAGCCCAAGGGCGGCCATCCCGCCCAGCACCGTAATTGCTGCAAGGCCCGGTTTTACCGACTGTTCCACATGCTGATCCCTAGCTTGTCCATTTTCACCCTTCCAAAGTCGGGACGACACCGCAATACTCAATCCTCAACGCGCCGAAAGGGAGGGTCTACTATGGGCTGGATGCAAGACGAAACCGGACTGGACAAATGTGCCGCAAACTATGTGCCGCTGTCGCCCCTGTCGCACCTGCAACGGGCGAAATCCGTGTTCGCCAACCGCACGGCCGTCGTCTACGGCGATCACCGCGTCACCTACACAGAATACCACGACCGCTGCACACGGTTGGCCTCTGCCTTGGTTGGGATGGGCGTGCAATCCGGTGATGTGGTCGCGACGCTGATCCCGAACCTGCCCGCGCAAGCCGAAGCGCATTTTGGCGTACCTGCTTGCGGTGCCGTGTTGAACACAATCAACACTCGTCTCGACGTGGCCACTGTCGCCTACATTTTTGAACACGGCGGTGCCAAAGTTGTGTTGGCTGACACGCAATTTCTGGAACTGGCCGAGGCCGCTATCGCGCAAATGGACGGCCCTGCGCCCCAAATCATCGAAGTGCCCGACGCGCCCGCAGGCTTCCCCGCAACAAGACGCCATCCGCAATACGAAACGGTGCTGGCCAGCGCCGATGCAGCATTCCCTTGGCAGATGCCGCAGGACGAATGGGAAAGCCTCGCGTTGAATTACACCTCCGGCACCACAGGCCGCCCCAAAGGTGTCGTTTACCATCACCGTGGCGCGTATCTGATGACCATGGGCACCGTGATCTCTTGGCGTATGACCCTGCACCCGGTGTTCATGCAAATCGTGCCGCTGTTTCACTGCAACGGCTGGAACCACACATGGATGATGCCGCTGATGGGCGGCACGCTGGTCTGTTGCCGCGACATCACAGCATCCGCAATCTATGACGCCATCGCGGATGAGGGCGTCACGCATTTCGGCGGCGCGCCCATCGTCCTGAACATGCTGGTGAACGCCCCCGAAGCCGACCGCCGCGCCTTTGACCACATGGTCGAAGTCTTTACCGCAGGCGCACCGCCCGCCCCCGCGACCCTGTCGAAAATCGAAAAACTGGGGTTCAACGTCACTCAAGTCTACGGGCTGACCGAAACTTACGGCCATGTCACTGAATGTCTGTGGCGCGCGGAAGATTGGGACACCCTTGATCAATCCGCCCGCGCCGCGATCAAAGCACGCCAAGGCGTCGCCATGCCGATGATGGACCACATCACCGTGACGGACTCGGACGTGACCCAGATCCCGATGGACGCCAAAACCCAAGGCGAAATTATGATCCGGGGCAATTCCGTGATGAAGGGCTATCTTAAAAACCCAACCGCCACCGCCGAGGCGTTCAAGGGCGGTTATTTCCACTCCGGTGACATCGCCATTCAGCACCCCGACGGCTATATCCAGATCGCAGACCGCGCCAAGGACATCATCATTTCAGGCGGCGAGAACATCTCGAGCGTTGAGGTCGAAGGTATCCTGATGGAACACCCCGACGTCAATCTGGCCGCTGTTGTCGCAAAACCGGATGACAAATGGGGCGAAGTGCCTTGCGCTTTTGTCGAGTTGAAGCCCGGTGCCGCAGCAGATGAGGCCGCGCTGATTGCGTTCAGCCGCCAAACACTCGCCGGGTTCAAAACCCCCAAGCGTGTGATTTTTCAGGAGTTGCCAAAGACCTCGACCGGCAAGATACAGAAATTCGAACTGCGCAAACTCGCCGAAACCATCTGATCAACGCAAGTCTTTCTCAAACCGCCAGATGGCCACATCAATCGGATCACTTGCCGTTTCAACGGTATATTTTTCCACGCCTTCACGGGTCCAGCCCGCCTTTTCGTAAAACCGTCCAGCGCGGTCATTGCCAACGCTACACGCAAGCCAGGCAACCCGCCCGCCAAGCGCGATCTCGACATCGGCCATCAAGCGGGCCGCCACTCCCTGACCGCGAAACGCGCCGCCCACATAGAACTGATACACCTCATCGCCCTCAAGCATGTAAAATCCGGCCAGCACACCGCCCAAGCGCGCAACATAAGTATGATGCAAATGCGCCTCCACCCGCGCCTTGAATTCAGCCGGGGTGCGCGTGGCGACCAATGCAGGCGATACAATTTCCGCATGCCCGTCATGCCAGCCTGCGTGCCACATCTCGGCAATGTCCACCACATCTCCCGCATCTGCAGGCGAAATCTCAAGCTCTTGCATCACATTGATCCTTATTGGCAGACGGGCCCATTGCCCCGCGCCACGCAAATGTTACACTCACCTTAAAACGAAAGGCAGGCCAAAGCACCCCATGACGGCGCTCGCAAAATACGCCCGGATTGAAGCAACTGGCCTGTGGCGTGCCGCCCCGGATGCCCAGCGTCGTGAGGTGATCGTCTCTATCGGGGACGCGACGCTTGTGATCACCGACACCAATGACCGCCCGCTGGCGCATTGGTCCCTTGCTGCGGTGGAGCGCGGCAATCCCGGTGTGATACCGGCCCTTTACCACCCCGATGGCGATACCGGTGAAACGCTGGAACTGCCCGCCTCCGAGGCTGAGATGGTCGAGGCCATCGAAACCCTGCGCCGCGTGATCGACCGCTCCCGCCCCCGTCCCGGTCGTTTGCGCAGCTTTGGGATGCTGCTCTCGGTTCTGGCTGTCGCAGGCATTGCCTACTTTTGGCTGCCCGGCGCGTTGCAGGATCACACGTTGACCGTGGTGCCAGACGTCAAGCGCGTCCAGATCGGCGCGGCATTGCTGCGCCGCATTGAGCGGGTGTCCGGACCACGTTGCGCCGATCCACCGGGCAACGTCGCGCTGGCCCTGTTGTCGCAACGTCTGAACGCAGGCAACCTTGCCGTCCTACCAGACATGAGTCGCGCCAGCCTGCATTTACCCGGTGCGCTTATCTTGCTTAACCGCAGCGTAATCGAGGATTTCGAGGAACCAGATGTTGCGGCCGGCTATATCGTTACCGAAATGGCCCGCCGCGATGGCAAAGACCCGCTACGCCATCTGCTTGAAAACACAGGCATCTGGGAAAACTTCCGCCTTGTCACCACTGGTGATCTATCACCTGCCGCTCTTGATGGTTACGCACAATTTCTGATGACGACGCCGGTGATTGAACCAGACCTTGCCCGCCAGACCGCCCGCTTTGCGGCGGCCTCCCTGCGCAGCACGCCTTATGCCCGCGCCCGCGACATCACCGGCGAAACCACCCTGCGGCTGATTGAAGGCGATCCGATGAATGGCAAACTGACAGAGCCGCTGATGTCGGACCCCAACTGGCTACGCCTGCAAAATATTTGTGGCGGTTAACATGCACGACACGCTGGCGCGGCTCGTCCTTTCCCCGATCCTGATCGCACAAGCCCTGCGCGTGCGCCGCACCGCGCAAAGCCTGCCCGAGGCCGCCGGTCCCCGTCAGGGCACGACCGGCACAGGGTCCAAATTGCGGCTGCGCATCATCGGCGACAGTTCAGCCGCAGGTGTCGGTGTCACGACCCAAGACGACGCATTGGCGGGCCAGCTTGCCTTGGCACTGGCATCTGATTTCAGCGTGGAATGGCATCTGGATGCGCTGATTGGCGCAACCACACACAGCACATACACCCGGCTCGAAACCGCCCACGCCCTTCCCTCAGACATCGTGGTCATCGCGCTGGGGGTGAACGACGTGACCCGCCTGATCCCGCGCCACACTTGGGTAAAACAACAGCACCGTCTTTTTGACCGCATCAACACACTTTATGCGCCAAAGCGGATTTACCTCTCTGGCGTGCCGCCGCTTGAGCACTTTCCGCTGCTGCCAAACCCGCTGCGCTGGACCCTTGGACGCCATGCGAAAAAGCTGGAGACCGCATTACTTTCCAGCCTCAAGACAAATCCCGATATTTGCTACCGCCCCTTTGCAGTTGAGCCGCGCAGCGACCTGATGGCCAGCGATGGTTTTCATCCCTCTGCCATCCTTTACAGGCTATGGGCCAAAGAAATGGCCAGCCGGATCATCTCCGACTGGCCACATCTCTCTACCGGCGCTGGTCCGCGACCGGCTTAATCAATTGCGGGCAAAAGCATCTGTGTACCCGATATCACGCATCTGCCGCAGCACGTTTCGCACGCGGTCTGATCCGTCAAATGGGCCGACCTGCACTGTCATATAAGACGTTCCACCCTTGCGGTGCTTGCCGATCCGCGCAGGCATGCCCATACGCGCGATCTGCTGCGCCGCCTTTTGGGCATTCGCGGCGTTGCGATATGTGCCGATCTGTACGTACTTCTTGCCCTGAACGGCTGGCGCCTTCGAAACTTTCTTGACCTTAGGCTCAACCGGTGTGGAGCGGCTCGAATAAACCGGCTGGCGCACTGCCTGCCCGGATTTTTTCAGTCGCACAATCCGCTTCAAGGTCTGACCATCGCGTTGCACAATCGTAACTTCGCCCAACCCACGACGCTGTTCTGTGACACTGGTGTAGGGATAGATCAACGGCACCGATGCCGTTACGTCTTTTCCGGTGTGCTGTTCAATCAGACGGTGCGGCACGGTCTGGGTCCAGATCAACAGCATGTCACTCCGGCCCTGCAGGTTCTGCTCGGCACGTTTGGGGTTCAACCGGTCATCGGTCCACACCTCGGTATATCCATGCGGAACCTTGGTGTTTTGCGTGTTTACGCGGTTCTGAACCACATGCTTGGGTGCAATCCGCGTCGTTGCAGTCACTGTCTGGGCATAGACCGCGCGCGGGACCGGATCATGTATCACGACAGTCTTGTTCGGCGCTGCCTTGACCTGTGCCGCAGATTTACCCGCGACAATCGCGCCGCCTTGCGGACCACAGCGCACCGGTAGGCCGGGCGTGGTTTGTAAATACTTTTGCGAGATCGCCGACGCGCCGGGGCATGCTGTTCCACCGGGCTGCGGCACGCGCACTTCTGGTGTTGCTGCTATGACAACCGGCTTTGCAACAATCCGCGGTTTGGCAACGGGTGCAGGCTTGGGGGCCGTCTGGCGCACAACGACCGGCGCTGCGGGACGCGGTGCGACAACACGTTTAGGGGCAGGTCGCGGGCTGGGTGTAACGGCAGTCGCCGGGGCCGCCTCCACAACAATCTGGACGGGTTTTTCCTTTGGCGTTGGCGCAGGGGCCGGCGCAACAGATGCTGTCTGCGCCGCAAGCGATGGCTGGAAGCCGCAAACAATCTTGCGTGCTCGTGACACACGTGGCACCCAAGACACGTCCCCATCAATGCCCGCACGAATGAATACGCAACCACTGCTGTCGACGTATTGCTTGCCCTTGTAGGACGCGGGGGGGAACTCTGCTGGCTGCTGCTCGCGGATCTGCGCGTCAGCCGCGCCCACGCTCAACAAACCCGCAAGTGCACCTACCGCAATTAGACCAAAAAACTTCATCTTGTGCCCCCACACGATCAATATACAACTTACGATGCTACAGCCCGCCGCCTAAGTCCAGTCAATCACGCCAAGTCCATGCCCGATTAACGGGCATAATTTCGCAAAGCGACCCCAATATGCCTATTTGGTGCCAAACATCCGATCACCGGCGTCGCCCAGTCCGGGCACGATATAGCCTACCTCGTTTAAAGCTTCGTCAACAGCAGCGGTAACAATCGGTACATCGGGGTGCGCCTCTTTCATCCGCGCAATCCCCTCGGGGGCAGCCAGCAAACACAAGAACCTAATGTTAGTGGCCCCCGCCTCTTTCAACAAATCAATCGCGGCCACTGATGAATTGCCCGTGGCCAGCATCGGATCTACTGCAATCACCAACCGGTCATCCAAGCCTTCGGGCACCTTGAAATAATACTGCACCGGCTGCAGCGTCTCTTCGTCCCGGTACAACCCGACAAAACCGACCCGCGCTGACGGGATCAACTCCAACACACCGTCCAATAACCCGTTGCCCGCCCGCAGGATCGAAATCAACGCCAGTTTTTTCCCGTCCAGCGTAGGCGCATCCATAACGCACATGGGCGTCTCGATCTGCTTTGTGGTCATCGGCAAACCGCGCGTCACCTCATAGGCCAACAACTGGCTGATCTCGCGCAGCAACTGGCGAAACACAGCCGTAGGCGTCTCTTTGTCGCGCATAATGGTCAGCTTGTGCTGTACCAAAGGATGGTCAACAACGGTTAAATGGGTAGCAGCGTCAGTCATAAGATCCCCCTTAGGTTCACGCCGTTTTGACCCAAGCACACCCGCATGACAAGCACCTGCGCCGGATAGCCTTTCTTTTTGGCCTTAAATATTTCGGGGGAAATCGGCCTCAGGCCGATTGGGGGCTGGCCCCCAAGGCCGCAGGTGCATCAGGCACCCGCACCCCCAGATGACCCGCAACCAGTGCCGCCACATCCCGAAATCCAATCAGCCCAAGCGGCGCGCGCGCCTGCCCCGCCACCAGAACCGGCACCCGTTCACGCGTGTGATCGGTCCCAATCCACGTCGGATCATTGCCATGATCTGCGGTCAGCACCATCATATCCCCCGGTCGCAAACACGCCAGAACCTTGCCAATCTCTGCGTCAAACCACTCAAGCTGCCGCGCATAGCCTGACACATCGCGCCGGTGGCCAAAAAGACTATCAAATTCGACAAAATTCGCAAAGATCAGCGCGCCATCCTCTGCGTCCTCAACCAAGCGCACCAGTTGACCCATAAGTTCAGCGTCGGTGCCCTTTACCAGCACATCAATGCCCTGCATCGAAAAGATATCTCCAATCTTTCCAACGGCATACACCTTTTGGCCTGCGTCCTGCACCCAGTTGGTCAACACAGGCGCGGGTGGCATGACCGCAAAATCCCGACGGTTGCCTGTCCGCCTAAACCCTGTCTCAGCATCGCCGACGAAAGGCCGCGCAATCACCCGCCCTACTTTCATGTCATGCAGCCTTGGTGCCACCGCTTCGCACAAGGCCAACAACCGCTCCAACCCGAAGTGCGTCTCATGCGCCGCGATCTGAAACACTGAATCCGCAGAGGTATAACAAATCGGCCAGCCGGTCTCGATATGATGCTGGCCGAGCGCGTCTATGATCGCAGTGCCAGAGCCGTGGCAATCGCCCAGAATCCCGTCAGTCCCGGCCATCTGCGCCACAAACGCGCTTAATTCTGCAGAAAAGGCTGGCTGCGTGTCGGGGAAATAATGCCAATCCCACGGCACCGGCAATCCCGCCAACTCCCAATGGCCCGATGGCGTATCCTTGCCGCGCGATACTTCCGTCGCAGCACCCCAACAGCCATTTGACATTCCCTGAACATCTTCACCATTTGCCAATGCCACCGACTGCCACAACCCAAGCGCTGCCAAATGCGGCACGTTCAACGCTCCGCTGCGCCCCACTTCGGCACGACCCTCTGCACAGGCCTGCGCAATATGCCCCAGCGTGTTGGCACCCATATCCGGCACATCGCCATTAAAAAATGTGTCCGCGTCCGGCGCGCCCCCGATGCCGACGGAATCCATCACCACCAGAAACGCGCGCGCCATCAGCCTATTCTCTCGAGGATCAGCTCTGGCACCTGCGGTTTTTGCGCCTGCACTTCCATCGCCGCGCGGACCTCTGCGGCGGCTGCATCGGCCTGATCGGACCGAACCGCATGCACCACAGCCAGTGTCTGCCCTTTTTCTATGCGCGCGCCCAAACGGGCCACCTCGGACAAGCCCACAGCAGGGTTGATCACATCTTTTTCGACCAACCGCCCCCCACCAAGCGCAACCACAGCCAACCCCAGACGTTCCCCGTCAATCGCTGACAGATAACCGGACCTCATGGCCGTCACTTCACGGATCACCGTCGCCTCTGGCAAGAACCGCTGCCAGTTCTCGACAAATCCGACCGGCCCGCCAAGCTGTGCCAACATCTGGCCAAACCGCTCTGCTGCCGCACCACTGCGGATCGCTTTGACAATCGCCTCCGCACCCGCCTGCACATCTTCGGACAGCCCCCCGTTGGCCAGCAAAACACCGCCCAGCGCTGCGGCCACATCAACCAGCGGGCCGCGACCCTTGCCGGTCAACAGCCGCATCACTTCGGCCACTTCCAACGCATTGCCAAGGCTGGGTACCAAAGGCTGGCTCATATCGCTGATGATCGCGGTGGTCCGGCATTTGGCCGCATTGGCCGTTTTGGTCAGCGCCTCTGCCAAGGCCTGCGCCTGCTTGATATCCTTCATGAAAGCGCCGCTGCCCACCTTCACATCCAGCACGAGACCATCCAGCCCTGCGGCCAGCTTTTTGGACAGGATCGACGCCGTGATCAGATCAAGCGAATCCACGGTCGAGGACACATCACGCACCGCATAAAGCCGCTTGTCGGCCGGCGCTATGTCCGCGCTGGCGCTCACAATTGCACAGCCCGTCTGGCCCACGATCTGACGCAACCGCGCCTCATCGACTTGTGTGCTGACACCGGGGATCGCCTCCAGCTTATCCAAGGTGCCTCCGGTATGGCCCAAACCGCGCCCCGAAATCATCGGCACATAGGCCCCGCAAGCCGCCAGTGCAGGCGCCAGAATCAACGATACGCAATCGCCCACACCGCCTGTTGAATGCTTGTCCAGCACCGGACCATCAAGATCCCAGTTCAACACAACACCCGAATCACGCATCGCGGTCGTCAACGCCACGCGGCCAATGTCGCTGAGCCCCGTCAGACACACGCCCATAGCAAAAGCACCCGCCTGCGCATCGCTGATGTCGCCACTGGCAAGACCTTGCGCGATCCACACCAATTCCTCGCGGGTCAAAGACTGCCGGTGCCGCAACTTTGCCAAAATACCGCGCGCGTTCATTCTCTAACCTTCCATATGCGCGGGGCCAAACGCGCCGGGCAGCAATGCGCCAAGCGTTGATGCTTGCTCAACGCCCTCCGTCGTCGCCATCGTCACCACGACATCACCCGCACCAAATTCAGCCAGCTTTTGCCGACACCCGCCGCACGGCGTCACCGGCATCTCGCTACCCGCGACCACATAAACCTCGGTCAAAACTTTTTCTCCTGCGGCCACCATCGCCGCAATCGCGCCGGCCTCCGCACAGGTTCCCTGCGGATAGGCAACGTTCTCGACGTTGCACCCCGCATAGATGGCACCGGATTGCCCCCGGATCGCCGCCCCCACCTTGAAATTCGAATAAGGCGCATGCGCATTCTCGCGCACGTCCACGGCTGCTTTTTGCAAATCTGTCGTCATGGGGCCCCCTTTCCTATACCTATAGGAAACTCCGCTGCTATTTGCGACCCGCAAAAACCGCCATCTGCGCCACTTATCACGCGCTCTTTTGACTTGCGGCTCTGATCCGGGCAGACCCCGCAATGACCCGCGCGCAGCTTCAACTTGGCGGCACGACAAAAGTAGTTTAACGCTAAACTAAATTCTCAAGGAGCCACCCAACATGTCCGACACGCACAACATCCGGCAAGCAGCGCTTGACTACCACGCCTTTCCCAAACCCGGCAAACTTGAGATCCGCGCGACAAAACCGCTGGCCAATGGCCGCGATCTGGCGCGCGCCTATTCCCCCGGTGTGGCCGAAGCCTGCCTTGAGATTGCCGCCGATCCGGCGACAGCCGCGCTTTATACATCGCGCGCCAATCTGGTCGCTGTGGTCACAAACGGCACAGCGGTGCTGGGGCTGGGCAACATCGGCCCGCTCGCCTCCAAACCCGTGATGGAGGGCAAGGCGGTTCTCTTCAAAAAATTCGCCAACATCGACTGTTTCGACATCGAACTGGATGAAACCGATCCTGAAAAGCTGGCCGATATCGTCTGTGCACTGGCGCCTACCTTTGGCGCTATCAATCTTGAGGACATCAAGGCACCCGATTGTTTTACCGTAGAACGCATTTGCCGCGAACGGATGAACATCCCCGTGTTTCACGATGACCAGCATGGTACGGCAATCGTCGTCGGTGCCGCTGTGAAAAACGCGCTGTTCGTGGCAGGCAAGAATTTCGAGGACGTCAAGATCGTCTCGACGGGTGGCGGTGCGGCGGGCATTGCCTGCCTGAACATGCTGTTAAAGATGGGCGTGCGGCGCGAAAACGTCTGGCTGTGTGACATCAACGGGCTGGTCTATGAGGGCCGTGAGATCGACATGAACCCGATCAAATCGGAATTCGCCCAAAAGACAGACCTGCGCACGCTGGATGATGTGATCCCTGACGCGGACCTCTTCCTTGGCCTGTCTGGTCCGGGTGTCCTGACCCAAGACATGGTCAAGAAAATGGCCAAACGCCCGATCATCTTTGCGCTCGCCAACCCGACCCCCGAAATCCTGCCCGACCTCGCGCGCGCGGTCGCCCCTGACGCCATCATCGCCACGGGGCGTTCCGATTTTCCCAATCAAGTCAACAACGTACTGTGTTTCCCTTTCATCTTTCGCGGCGCGCTGGACGTCGGCGCCACCACCATCAACGATGAGATGGAGTTGGCCTGCATTGACGGCATTGCAGCCCTTGCACGCGCAACAACCTCAGCCGAAGCCGCCGCCGCATATAAGGGCGAAGAGCTGACCTTCGGGCCGGATTACCTAATCCCCAAGCCCTTTGATCCGCGCCTGATCGGTGTGGTTTCATCCGCCGTGGCACGCGCCGCTATGGAAACCGGTGTGGCCGCAAGGCCGCTCGCTGATCTTGAGGCGTATAAACACAAACTCGACGGCTCGGTGTTCAAATCAGCCATGCTGATGCGCCCGGTGTTTGAGGCCGCGCGCACCTCGCCGCGCCGCATCGTTTTTGCCGAAGGCGAGGACGAGCGCGTCCTGCGCGCCGCCCAAGCCATCATCGAAGAAACCACCGAACGCCCGATTCTAATCGGCCGCCCCGACGTGATCGAGCGCCGGATCGAAGTGTCGGGCCTTACCCTACGGCTTGGTGAAAACGTCGATCTGGTGAACCCAGAAAACGACCCCCGTTACCGCGATTACTGGGAAACCTACCACGATCTGATGTGCCGTCGCGGTGTGTCGCCCGACATCGCCAAGGCCGTGATGCGCACCAACACCACCGCCATTGGTGCCGTAATGGTCCACCGGGGCGAGGCCGACAGCCTGATCTGCGGCACTTTTGGTGAATTCCGCTGGCACATGAATTACGTGGAACAGGTATTGGGTCGCGGTGGTCTGCGCGCGCATGGTGCCTTGTCGATGATGATCCTCGAAGACGGTCCCTTGTTCATCGCCGACACCCAAGTGCACCTGCATCCCAATCCCGAACAAATCGCCGAAATTGCCTGCGGTGCCGCGCGTCATGTGCGCCGTTTCGGGATTGAGCCAAAGATCGCTTTTTGTTCGCAATCACAATTCGGCAATCAGGGCGAAGGCTCCGGTGGCCGTCTGCGCGCCGCCCTTGCGCTGCTTGACGCGCAAGAGGTCGATTTCAGCTATGAAGGAGAGATGAACATCGACACAGCGCTTGATCCCGAACTGCGCGCACGATTGCTGCCATCGAACCGCATGCAAGGGGCCGCCAACGTGCTGATTTTTGCCCACGCAGACGCTGCATCGGGCGTGCGCAACATCCTCAAGATGAAAGGCGGAGGGCTAGAGGTTGGCCCCATTTTGATGGGCATGGGCAACCGCGCCCATATCGTGTCCCCCTCGATCACCGCACGCGGGTTGCTTAATGTCGGTGCCATCGCAGGCACGCCGGTTGCGCATTACGGATAACAAAAAATGCGCCGCTTTGTGGGTCAAAGCGGCGCAGTTATGTGAATTCTTGGAGTTACTTCGAGGTTGTCTGTTATTTTTTGCCGGTAGAAACCGATTGCCCGGCTGATTTAAGCACCAGCTCAGGGGCCATCGTTGGCACGCGCTTTGCGTTTTTCTTGGCAATTTTCTTCTTGTTGGCGATCTTGTCACCCATGGCCGTGAACCTTTGTTCCTGACGCTGACCCGGCACAATGTCGGGCCTGAAACAACCTTAGGGCCAACACAAAATACCCGCCTATCCATTTTCGACAATCAGGGCGAAATTCGACATAATTCAAAAACAAATTTTGGCGACAGCGCCGTTGAAAACTTATCGACTCTCTTTGGTAAAGCCTTGTCAATCGCCTTTCCAAATCACCCACCATTCACATGTCCCGCTTGCCCCGCCCTGCCCGCACGCACTACACCTCGTCGCATAACATGCGGAGGAGACGACAATGAGCTACCGGGACACATATCAGCGCTGGCAAGACGACCCAGAGGCCTATTGGCTGGATCAGGCCGCCGCGATCAGCTGGGACACCGCCCCGACGCAGGCGCTGTTTGAACGCGGCAATGATCTGTATGAATGGTATGCTGATGCCCGTGTGAACACCTGTTACAATGCGGTGGACCGCCATGTCGAAAACGGTCGCGCCGATCAAACGGCAATCATCTACGACAGCCCGATCACCGGTACCAAGGCCAAAATTACCTACGCAGAATTGCAAACCCGCGTGGCATCGCTGGCCGGCGCGCTGGCCGCCCAAGGCATCACCAAAGGCGACCGCGTCATCATTTACATGCCAATGGTTCCCGAAGCACTTGAGGCGATGCTGGCCTGCGCCCGCATTGGCGCGGTGCATTCGGTGGTGTTCGGCGGGTTCGCCGCCAACGAATTGGCCGTGCGCATCGACGATTGCACGCCCAAGGCCATCATTGCCGCCTCTTGCGGGTTGGAACCGAACCGCGTCGTGGCCTACAAGCCGTTGCTTGATGGCGCGATTGAACTGGCTAGCCACAAACCAGACGTCTGCATCATCCTGCAACGCGACCAGCATACTTGCGATCTAACGCCGGGCCGCGATCTGGATTGGCACGCCGCACAAGAGGGCGTCACCCCCGCCCCCTGTGTTCCAGTTGAAGGAAATCATCCCGCCTATATCCTCTATACATCTGGCACCACCGGCGCGCCCAAAGGTGTCGTGCGTGCCACCGCCGGCCATCTGGTTGCACTCAACTGGACGATGAAGAACATTTATAACGTCGATCCCGGCGATGTTTTCTGGGCCGCCTCAGATGTGGGTTGGGTAGTTGGTCACAGCTACATCTGTTACGCGCCATTGATCCACGGCAACACCACCGTGGTATTCGAGGGCAAACCGATCGGCACCCCCGATGCAGGCACGTTCTGGCGCATCATCGAAGAACACAACGTGCGCAGTTTCTTTACCGCCCCTACCGCCATCCGCGCGGTCAAGCGCGAAGATCCCAAAGGCGAATACCGCAAAAAATACGATCTGACATGTTTGCGCGCGCTCTATCTGGCGGGTGAACGCGCTGATCCTGACACCATCGAATGGGCTGCTGATGTCTTGGGCGTGCCCGTCTACGACCATTGGTGGCAGACCGAAACTGGCTATACCATCGCAGGCAACCCCGCAGGACTTGAGGCGCTGCCGGTCAAAATCGGCTCTCCTACCGTGCCGATGCCCGGCTATGACGTGCAAATTCTGGATGAAGCAGGCCATCCGCAAAAACCCGGCGAACTGGGCGCAATTGCGATCAAACTACCCCTGCCCCCCGGCACCCTGCCGACCCTGTGGAATGCCGAAGACCGTTTCCGCAAATCCTACCTCACGACCTTTCCCGGCTACTATGAAACCGGCGATGCGGGCATGATGGACGCGGACGGATACCTTTATATCATGGCGCGCACCGATGACGTGATCAACGTGGCGGGCCACCGCCTGTCTACGGGCGCGATGGAAGAAGTGCTTGCCGGTCATCCCGATGTCGCCGAATGCGCCGTGATCGGCGTGTCGGACGCGCTCAAGGGACAAGCGCCCATCGGCTTCGTGTGCCTGTCCAAAGGCGTCGACCGCCCCGATGCCGAGATTACAGCCGAATGCGTCAAACGCGTGCGCGACATGATCGGCCCGGTGGCGGCGTTCAAGCTGGCGCTGGTGGTGGACCGCCTGCCCAAGACCCGCTCCGGCAAGATCCTGCGCGCCACGATGGTCAAAATCGCGGACAACGAGCCGTTCAAACTGCCCGCAACCATCGACGACCCGGCGATCCTGGATGAAATCAAGACAGCCCTGCAAACAATCGGCTATGCTAAGGGCTAACGGTATATAAAAACGAGGTCCCCCATGGCAGCGCCCATCGTCCAGAGCTTTGAGATGGCGGCCGCCTTGGCGGACCTCACCAACTGGCTGATCCAGCAAGGGTTGGAAAATACCCCGACAGACGTCTGGCTTGCTGAATGTTGCCAACGGATCAATGCCGCGGGCATTCCCCTAATGCGCGTCAATCTCAGCACCCGCGCCCACCACCCCGAAATCGGGGCTGTTGCCTTTCGCTGGCACCGCGACAAGCAGAGCGAGCGGTTCACCTACAGCCGCAACTCGAACGTCGATGAACTGGTCAACGAATACCGGCAAAGCCCGCTCTACCACTTGATGTCCAACCCGATATCCGAACTTCGCCAGCGTCTGGATGTGCCAGACCCAGAATTGGACTTTCCGATGTTTGATGACCTGCGGGCGGCCGGCGCGACCGAGTATTTTGCCGCCAAACGCTTCTTTCTGCGCAAGGACCAGACTGCCGCTATTGATCCCTCAAGGCTGGAGGAAGGCATGTCCATATCAATGAGCACTGATGCAACGGGCGGCTTTACCGATGCGCAGATTGACGGGTTGCGCGCGCTGTTGGCACCGATTTGCCTCACAATCAAATGCGGTGCGAACCGGATGATGGCCGAGGATATCACGTCAACATACCTAGGTGCCGACGCTGGCAAACGCGTATTGTCCGGCGACATTTCGCGGGGCAGCTCCGAGACGATATCAGCGGTGATCTGGTATTTTGACCTGCAAGGGTTCACCAAGATGTCCGAAACCCTGCCCGGCCCCGCGATCATCGACATCCTGAACGATTGTTTCGGGGTCGCGGTTGAGATCGTCGAAAAACATGGCGGCAACGTGCTGAAATTCATGGGCGACGGCATGCTCGCCATCTTTGATCTGGACACGGTCCCCGATGCTGGCCGCGTTGCAATTGAGGCCGCTGTCGAACTGCGCACGGCATTCGCAGCGCGCAATGCACAATATGCGGCTGCCGGCCAAGTCACGACCGGCTTTACCCTCGCACTGCATGCAGGTGACGTTCTGTATGGCAACATCGGCGGCAAGACCCGTCTGGATTTCACCGTAATCGGACCCGCCGTCAACACCACGGCGCGCATCCTTGGCATGTGCAGTCTGGTGGATCAGACGATCATCATCTCATCCAAAGTGGCCGAGCCCCTACGCGCCACACGCCCCGATCTGGTGTCGCTGGGGCAATACCGTTTGCGAGGTGTCACGGACCGTCAGGAACTCTTTACACTGGATTAAACTCTGGCAAAGACCACGGCGCCCCCTGCCGGTTCAAATTCTTTTCGGCTCAAATGGAAATCGTGATTTGCTTGGTGGTCGTCATGCAGCCTAGGCTGTTGGAAATTGATCAAAGGAATTGCACATGCGCCGATTTATCGCTGCCTTCATGGGGCTGCTTGCCCTGCCAGCACTTGCCGCAGAAGGCGAACGCATCACCGTCACCGGTGAAATCATCGACACGTGGTGCTATTATTCCGGCGTCATGGGTGGCCCCGACAGTGTCGTTGGCTCTGCCCACCATACCTGCGCGCTGTGGTGTTCGGCCGCCGGCATTCCCATCGGACTGCTGGCCGAGGACGGCACCGTTTACACCATCCTGAAACTGGGTGCCCAGGATAACGCAACCGGCGGCGATACCGCGCTGCGCCTTGCCTCTCATACCGTGACCGCCGACGGCATGTTTTATGCGCGTGACGGGATCAATTACATCATCGTCGAAGACGTGCTTGAGGACTTTGGCATCGTGAACCTGACCCACGAGGATTACGACGTCGTCCCCTCCTTTGCGATACCGGAGCCAAAAGAATGATCCGCCTCGCCGCCACTTTTGCCCTGCTTGCCGCGCCCCAGTTTGCAACTGTGGCATCTGCGCAGGATTTTTCCACCAATTCAGAAGCCAAAACATGGAACCTCTACGCAGAGGTACCCGCCCTGTTTGAAGGTAAAATCATCGACGTCATGTGCGAACTAACCGGCGATTGCCCCCCCAATTGTGGGGATGGCGAACGTCAACTGGCCATTCTGCGCAGCGCCGATGATCAGATCGTCATGGCCCTGAAAAACAATCAAGCCGCCTTTACCGGTGCGGTCGTGGACCTGCTGCCGTACTGCGGCCAGACCGTCACACTGGACGGCCTGATGATCGCGGACGAAGATTTCCCGATCCGTAACAGCTATCTGGTGCAACGCATCAAGGCGGCAGACGCCGAATGGGCCACGGCCAACCAGTTCACCAAAGTCTGGGCCGCTGAAAACCCCGATGCCAAAGGCAAAGGCCCGTGGTTCCGCCGCGACCCGCGTATCAATGCGTTGATCGCGGCAGACGGATATCTGGGCCTCGGGCTTGAGGTCGACGAGGCGTTCAAGAAGTATCTCTTCGAATGATCCTGCGCGGACTATTCGGGGCCTTGTTCATTGTCTTGGCGGGGCCTGCACTGCCGCAAACGGCCCTGCCCTTCAACGTCGGCGGGCCCTATGCGCTGGTCAACCACCACGGCGCGCCGCACACGCAGTCAGACCCTGACGGTCTGCCGCAATTGTTGTTTTTCGGCTATGCCAATTGCCCGGGCATCTGCACCGCCGCACTGCCTTTGATGGGCGATGTCACTACTGCTTTGGCCGAATCAGGCATAGCCCTGCGCCCGGTGATGATTACGGTCGATCCTGCGCGCGACACCGTTGAAAACATGGCCGAACCCCTGACCAAGCTTCACCCAGATTTCATCGGCCTCACCGGTGATGCGGATGCTTTGGCCGACGCCTATGCCGCGTTTTCGGTCGATCACGCCCTTGCCTATCAGGATCCGGATTATGGTCCGGTCTATACCCACGGCTCGATGATTTATCTGCTGGACGCGGCTGGCACCGTTCTGACCTTGATCCCGCCGGTCATGGACACACACCACGCAACCCAAGTGGCGCTGAAATACCTCGCCCCGACAGATAGCGATGGTTAGAGCGACGCCTAATTGAACTGCTCGCTGACCAGCCGTTCCTCAAGCCCGTGACCCGGATCGAACAGGATCGTATGTTCCACTGTAGGTTCTGACATGATCTCGACACTGGTCACGTTGCGGTAGGACGTTCCGTCTGCCTCTGCCATCACGGGGCGCTTTTCATATTCCAGCACGTCAAACCGCACCTTGGCCGCCTTGGGCAACAACGCACCGCGCCAGCGACGCGGCCGGAACGCAGACATCGCCGTCAACGCCAGCACATCCGCACCAATCGGCAGGATCGGACCATGCGCCGAATAATTATACGCCGTCGATCCCGCAGGCGTTGCGACCAACGCACCATCGCAGACCAGTTCCTGCATCCTGAGCCGTCCATCCACCGTGATCTGCAACTTGGCCGCCTGCGGCCCCGCGCGCAGCAACGACACCTCATTGATGGCCAGCGCCCGCGACTTGCTGCCATCGACATGGGTGGCGTTCATCACCAGCGGATTGATCACCTCGCGCTCTGCCGCCTCAAGCCGTTCCAGCAGGTCTGATTCCGCGTAGGTATTCATCAAAAAACCGATGGTGCCACGGTTCATCCCGTAAACCGGCGCATCCAGATCTTGTGCCGCATGCAGCGTCTGCAGCATGAAACCATCCCCGCCCAGCGCCACGATCACATCCGCGTCCTCGGGCGCGACATTCCCGTACCGCCCGATCAACGCGGCGCGCGCGGTCTGTGCAACCGGGGCGCGGCTGGCCGCAAAGGCGATCTTGAGAGGCATGAGGCAAAGTTTCCGATGTGGCGCAATTGACGCCAAATCAATCATAATATTCCCCACACTACCAGCGCCGCCGCACAATACCTGCCTTGCGTCGTTTTCACCGCTTCACGACACACGAGGTTTCCGATACGAAACCGACAAATCAGGGACTCAAAGGAACCGCATGATGTCTGACTTCTTTACCGCCTCGCTCGCTGACAGTGACCCCGCCCTCTACGCCTCCATCACCGGAGAGTTGGGCCGCCAGCGCAGCGAAATCGAATTGATCGCCTCCGAGAACATCGTCTCTGCCGCCGTCATGGAGGCCCAAGGCTCCGTGATGACGAACAAATATGCCGAAGGCTATTCCGGTCGCCGCTACTACGGCGGCTGTGAATGGGTCGACATTGCCGAAGATCTGGCGATCGAACGCGCCTGCAAACTGTTCGGCTGCGCCTATGCGAATGTGCAACCCAACTCCGGTTCCCAAGCGAACCAAGGCGTGTTCCAAGCCCTGTTGCAGCCCGGCGATACAATCCTTGGCATGTCCTTGGACGCAGGCGGTCACCTGACGCATGGCGCAAAACCCAACCAGTCCGGCAAATGGTTCAACGCCATCCAGTACGGTGTGCGCCAGCAAGACAACCTGCTGGATTACGACGAGGTTCAGCGCCTTGCCACCGAACACCAGCCCAAGATGATCATCGCAGGCGGCTCTGCCATCCCGCGCACGCTCGACTTTGCCCGCATGCGCGAAATCGCGGACTCCGTGGGTGCCTATTTGCTGGCAGACGTCGCACATTTTGCGGGTCTGATTGCGGCGGGCGAATACCCCGACCCGTTCCCGCATGTCCATGTCGCCACCACCACGACCCACAAAACCCTGCGTGGCCCGCGCGGCGGCATGATCCTGACCAATGACGAGGCGTTGGCGAAAAAGTTCAACTCCGCCATCTTTCCCGGCATCCAGGGCGGCCCCTTGATGCATGTCATCGCAGCCAAAGCCGTCGCATTCGGCGAGGCCCTGCGTCCTGAGTTCAAAGGCTACATCCAGCAGGTTATCAAGAACGCCCAAGCCCTGTCCGACCAGTTGATCAAAGGCGGCCTCGACACCGTCACCCACGGCACCGACACCCATGTGCTGCTGGTCGACCTGCGCCCAAAAGGCGTCAAAGGGAATGCCACCGAAAAGGCATTGGGTCGCGCCCACATCACTTGCAATAAAAACGGCGTGCCGTTTGATCCCGAAAAGCCGACCATCACCTCCGGCATCCGCCTTGGTTCCCCTGCGGGTACGACACGCGGTTTTGGTGAAGCAGAGTTCCGCCAGATTGCCGACTGGATCATCGAAGTCGTCGATGGTCTGGCCGCCAACGGCGAAGATGGCAACACGCAGGTCGAGGCAAAGGTAAAGGCCGAAGTCGAGGCGATGTGCGCCCGCTTCCCGATCTATCCGAACCTTTAAACCCCTACCGCAAAAAGAAAAAAGGCCCCGCAACACTCTGCGGGGCCTTTCTTCATTCTAGCGGATCACACCCGATTTACATCAGCTGGTAGCTGTGCGGCACATAGCGATAACCACCTTCACCGCGTGTTTCGATGAACCCCATGCCGGGGAACGGCATGTGATACCCGATCAGCGGGAACCGGTCCGCAGACGCCATATCCATGATCTTCTTGCGGGTCGCCGCAGCCGCTGCCTTGTCCATATCGAACTTCACTTCCCACTCAGGGTAGGCCACCGACCAGACAAAGTGGTTCGCCGTATCAGCCATCAGCAACAACTGCTTGCCGCCACTTTCCAGCATATACCCCATGTGACCCGGCGTGTGACCGAACGCGTCAACGGCCGTGATACCGGACCGCACATCATTGCCGGGCGCAAGAAAGCTGAACTTCTCCGCCAATGGGCGCACCTTGCCCTCAAAACCTTCGTTCTCTGCCTTGGCCCAAGCGTCAAATTCCGCCTGTCCCGTAACATAGGCCGCGCCATTGAATGTCTCGTTCCCATCAGCGTCCATCAGACCGCCGATGTGATCGCCGTGCATATGCGTGATCACAACATGCGTGATATCCGACGCGGCATAGCCTGCCGCACTCAGCGCGCTCTTGGTGCCTTCCGCGTTCAGCCCGGTATCAAACAAGATCACCTCGGACCCGGTGTTCACAACCGTCGGCGTAAAGAAGAATTGCGCCGCATCGGTGCTCAGAAAGTTCGCAGCGCTCACTTCTTCGAATGTCGCATCATCGACGTTCAATCCGAAAATGTTGTGCGGCCCTTCGACACTACGGCTGCCCGCCAACAACGTGGTGACCTTGAAATCACCCAACGTGAAATCGCGGTGCGTCGGCATGGACGTTGCCGCATGTGCGGCGCCAGAGACAAGTGTCGGTGCGGCGGCCAAAGGCAGCATTGCACCAGATAGCAGTGTTTGACGGCGGGTAAGTTTCATCGGTCTGACCTTTCAGATTGCGCTAGATGCGACAAGTTAGCGCGCCTTTCCACGCCGACAACTTACAGTTTCGTGATCCCTGCGCGACCCCTACAACAATCGCCCCTTTAGCTTTGCCACAACATCCCTAAGGTGACACAACACAGTCGATGTGGCACACTGCAAAGGATACAGTCCATGATCATCCATCGCGCAGGCTCGCGCCCCTCCGCCCCTGCAAACCCCGACTATTTTATCGGCACCGTCCGCATGGACCCGCTGATCAGCGCGCCGGCCCCCGCCCGCCTCAACGGCATTTCTGTGACGTTTGAACCGGGTGCCCGGACCAACTGGCACACCCATCCGCTGGGCCAGACCCTGATCGTCACCGCAGGCTTTGGCCGCGCGCAAAAGCACGGCGAACCGGTTCAGGATCTGCGCCCCGGCGATGTCATCTGGTTTGAACCGGGCGAAAAACACTGGCACGGCGCCGCACCCGATTGCGCAATGACCCATATCGCCTTGCAAGAGGCCGAAAACGGCAGCGCCGCCGACTGGCTCGAACCGGTCTCGGACGCGGATTATACCGGCTAACGGATCAGGGCTGGCTAAACATACCCGCGCCACCACATCCAAACCACAAACGCCGTGGCAACCACCAACACCTGCGCGGCAATCACACCGGCCAACCCCAGCCAAAACGACTTGCGCCGCTCTGTCACGTCAATAGCCGACAGATGCGCAGTCAGCTCTTTGTCCGCGCGCTTCACTGCCGCCTCGTCAATCCGGCGCGCCAGCTTCGGGATTGTCGCCAGACGCTCCGCCTCGATCAGAACCGCCGCCTGCGCGCGCGCTGATTTAGGCAAACGCCGCCCCGCACGCCGCACAGCCGCCGCCAAATTGCGGGCGCGGCCCCCATGCTTTTCAGCCAAAAGCTGTGTCAGCGCCGCATTGCGCGCCGCCATGTCGCGTGCATCTATCATGATGCCCTTCTAATCGCACTGGCCCCGCGCCCGCAATCCCGCTACCTCTGCGGCATGCTCAATTACACCACATTCGGCAACCCGACCGACGCGCCCCCGCTGATCATCGCCCACGGTCTCTTTGGCTCTGGCCGCAACTGGGGCGTCATCGCCAAACGCCTGTCCGACCGCAGCCAGACCTTCACACCGGACATGCGCAACCACGGCCACAGCCCGCGCATGCCCACACAAACCTACGCCGACATGGCCGCTGATCTCGCCGAACTCATCCACCACATCGGTGGTCCCGTCGATCTGTGCGGCCATTCCATGGGCGGCAAGGCGGCGATGGCCCTCGCGCTGACCCACCCCGACCTGATCCGCCGCCTGATCATCGCCGACATCGCGCCAGTCGCCTACACACACACCCAGTCCATGTTCATCGACGCGATGCGCGGCGTCGACCTCAGCACACTCACCCGCCGCTCCGACGCCACCGAACAACTTGCAGCCGCAGGCGTTGATCCCGCCCTGCAAAGCTTCTTCACACAATCTCTCGACATCCCGAACCAGCGCTGGCTTTTGAACCTCGACGTGCTTGAGGCCGAAATGCCCCACATCATCGGCTGGCCCGAGGATATTACCGGCCCCTTCCCCGGCCCGACATTCTTCCTCTCCGGCGGCGCCTCCGACTACGTGACGCACGCACACCGCCCCCAGATCAAATCCCTCTTCCCCGCTGCGCGCTTCGGCAAGCTCCCCGGCACCGGTCACTGGCTGCACGCCGAAAAACCCCGCGACTTCGAAGCCGCCGTGCGTGTCTTCCTCGACGCCTGATTCCAACCCCTTTCTTTTTGGCCTAAAATATTTCGGGGTTTGGGGCAGAGCCCCAATATTCGCCCGAGTTTCAGCCCCAACTCCAATCCACCCTTGCACCCAGACGCCGCATGCCTATAACGCGATAAATTTGCATATTTTTAGGGGGCCACCATGCCAAAACGTACCGACATAAAGTCGATCATGATCATTGGTGCGGGGCCTATTGTCATCGGACAGGCCTGCGAATTTGACTACTCGGGCGCGCAAGCCTGTAAAGCCCTGAAAGAGGAAGGCTACCGCGTCATCCTCGTCAACTCCAACCCAGCGACGATTATGACCGATCCGGGGTTGGCGGATGCGACATATATTGAGCCCATCACCCCCGAAATCGTCGCCAAGATCATCGAAAAAGAACGCCCCGACGCGCTTTTGCCCACAATGGGCGGCCAAACCGGCCTCAACACGTCTCTTGCGCTCGAGGAAATGGGCATCCTCGCCAAATACAACGTGGAAATGATCGGCGCGAAACGCGAAGCCATTGAAATGGCAGAAGATCGCAAGCTCTTCCGCGAAGCAATGGACCGCCTCGGTATCGAAAACCCCAAAGCGACGATCTGCACAGCCCCCAAAGACGCCAACGGCAAGAAAGACCTCGCCGCCGGTGTTGCCCTCGCCCTCGAAGACCTCGAAGAGATCGGCCTGCCCGCCATCATCCGCCCCGCCTTTACGATGGGCGGCACGGGCGGCGGCGTGGCCTACAACCGCGAAGATTACGAATTTTTCTGCCGCTCCGGCATGGACGCGTCCCCGGTAGGCCAGATCCTGATCGACGAATCGCTCCTTGGCTGGAAAGAATTCGAGATGGAGGTCGTGCGCGACACAGCCGACAACGCGATCATCGTCTGCGCCATCGAAAACGTCGACCCAATGGGCGTCCACACCGGCGACAGCATCACCGTGGCCCCGGCCCTGACGCTGACCGACAAAGAATACCAGATCATGCGCAACCACTCCATCGCGGTCCTGCGCGAGATCGGCGTGGAAACCGGCGGCAGTAACGTACAATGGGCCGTGAACCCTGCCGATGGCCGCATGGTCGTGATCGAAATGAACCCGCGTGTATCGCGGTCCTCGGCGCTGGCCTCCAAAGCAACCGGCTTCCCCATCGCCAAAATCGCCGCGAAACTGGCGGTAGGTTTCACACTGGACGAGTTGGACAACGACATCACCGGCGTAACGCCTGCGTCTTTTGAACCGACAATCGACTACGTCGTTACCAAGATCCCGAAATTCGCGTTTGAAAAATTCCCCGGCTCCGAACCCTACCTCACCACAGCGATGAAATCCGTCGGCGAAGCCATGTCCATCGGCCGCACCATCCACGAATCGATGCAAAAAGCCCTCGCCTCCATGGAATCCGATCTCACCGGTTTCGATGAAATCGACATTCCCGGCGCGCCCGACCATGCCGCCGTGATCAAAGCAATCTCCAAACAGACGCCCGACCGTCTGCGCACCATCGCCCAAGCGATGCGCCACGGCATGTCCAATGATGACATCCACGCCATCACGATGTTCGACCCGTGGTTCCTTGACCGCATCCGCGAGATCGTCGAGGCCGAGGAAGAGGTCCGCAAAAACGGCCTGCCGCTTGATGAGACGGGCCTGCGCCACCTCAAGATGATGGGTTTCACCGACGCCCGCCTCGCCACCCTCACAGGCCGTGACGAGGACAACGTGCGCCGCGCCCGGATCAACCTTGGCGTGACCGCCGTCTTCAAACGCATCGACACCTGCGCGGCAGAGTTCGAGGCCCAAACCCCCTATATGTATTCCACTTACGAGGCCACAATGATGGGCGATGTCGAATGCGAGGCACGCCCGTCGGATCGCAAAAAGGTCGTCATTCTTGGTGGTGGCCCGAACCGTATCGGCCAAGGAATCGAATTTGATTACTGCTGTTGCCACGCCTGTTATGCGCTCAGCGACGCGGGCTATGAAACCATCATGGTCAACTGCAACCCCGAAACCGTCTCAACCGACTATGACACCTCCGACCGCCTGTATTTCGAGCCACTGACCTTTGAGCACGTCATGGAAATCATGCGCGTTGAGCAGGAAAACGGCACGCTGCACGGCGTTATCGTCCAGTTTGGCGGGCAAACGCCCCTCAAACTTGCCAAAGCCTTGCAAGAGGCCGGGATCCCCATTCTCGGCACCACGCCCGATGCGATTGATCTGGCCGAGGACCGCGAACGTTTCCAGCAGCTCGTCCAATCTTTGGGCCTGAAACAACCGCACAACGGCATCGCCCATTCCGATGCCGAAGCCATGACCATCGCCGAAGACATTGGCTTTCCGCTTGTGATCCGTCCCTCCTATGTCCTTGGCGGCCGCGCCATGGAAATCGTCCGCGATATGGCATCCCTTGAACGCTATATCTCCACCGCCGTTGTCGTCTCTGGCGACAGCCCCGTTCTGCTCGACAGCTACCTTTCTGGCGCGGTTGAGTTGGACGTTGACGCATTGTGCGACGGCAAAGATGTCCACGTCGCAGGCATCATGCAGCACATCGAAGAAGCAGGCGTGCACTCCGGCGATAGTGCCTGTTCGCTCCCGCCTTATTCCCTTGACCAAAGCATCATCGACGAGGTCACCAAACAGACGCACGCCCTCGCGCTCGCGCTGAACGTTGTCGGCCTCATGAACATCCAGTTCGCCGTCAAAGAGGGCGAAGTTTACCTGATCGAAGTCAATCCCCGCGCCTCCCGCACTGTACCTTTCGTTGCAAAAGCGACCGATTCCGCCATCGCCTCTATCGCGGCACGCATCATGGCGGGTGAACCACTGTCAAACTTCCCCAAACGCGCCCCATACCCTGCGCAAGCCGCCTATTCAGACGTGCTTCCCTTGGGCGACCCGATGACGCTGGCCGATCCAAACATGCCTTGGTTTTCCGTAAAGGAGGCGGTGCTGCCCTTCGCCCGCTTCCCCGGTGTCGACACGCTGCTGGGCCCTGAAATGCGCTCCACCGGCGAAGTCATGGGCTGGGATCGTGATTTTCCCCGTGCCTTCCTCAAGGCGCAAATGGGCGCCGGCACGATGTTGCCGCGCAGCGGTTGCGCCTTCCTGTCGATCAAAGACATGGATAAAACCAGCGATATGCTCACGGCTGCAAACATCCTCCTTGCACAAAATTTCACGCTCATCGCCACGCGTGGCACCGCAGCTTGGCTCACTGAACACGAAATTCCTTGCGAAACGGTAAACAAAGTCTACGAAGGGCGGCCCGACATCACCGATATGATGAAGGATGGCACTGTGCACCTTGTGATGAACACGACCGAAGGCACGCAAGCCGTCGAGGACAGCAAATCGATCCGCTCCATCGCGCTTTTTGACAAGATCCCGTACTACACAACCGCCGCAGGCGCCTATGCCGCCGCTTTGGCGATCAAAGCGCAGGCCGAGGATGAGATCGGGGTAAAATCTTTGCAGGGCTAAGACCCCTTCCAAGACCAAACCTCCCCGATGGCGCTCTCAAAGGATGCGCGGGGAGGGGATCGATTTGCGCCCAGGGACACCAAATGCGCCCCTGAGCATATTCGCAAATACTCCTTTACGAAGCTTCCGGCAGCACGCCAACTTCGCGGGCCGCTGCTATTTCTTCCGCAGAAAGCCCGCCATCACCGTTAAGGTCGACCTGCTCGAACGTGTCTGTTGCGGCGTCTGGATAAGTCGCCGCAAACTCTTCGGCCGAGATCATACCGTCAGCATCTAAATCCACGAGGTTCGTTGCCGTTGCCGCCACTGGGAGCGTCAGAGCAATAAAAAAAGCAGCGGCGGTGAGTTCTTTGTACATGGTGATAATCCCTTTTTCATTTCAGTTAAGCGAGAGCTTTCTGCCCTCAGCATTAAGCATGCTACAGGCCCGAACACCTGTCTTGGCCCATCGATGCGGCGCGCAAATCCCGCAAGAACAAGCCGAAATGGCGCGCGCGGATAAGCGCACGAACGCCGTTTGACAGACGCAATTTCCGGTCGGCAAAACGTAGCGCATCACCCTTGTGAGCTTCGGCAGGTTTTGGTGTTAATATCTGTCACTGCGCTGATGCGCGACTTGCTGCCACCCTGCTCTTTGCGTGCAAATTATTTCAAAACCGGCGCACTATATGGTCTCTGATTCCATCTGGTCGCGATACCACTCTACACAGCCGACATCATCACTCCTCAACAACTTCCCCGGTTTCCAGCGACCACAAACGCCCGTCAGTCCCGCGTTGAAATCCGCGGGCACGCATGTCTCCATCTCCCAACCGGGGCCGCCCAAACGCCTCGATCTGCGCAAAAACCTCCTCCGTTTCCGGCCCGTCGATCAGTCCCGCAAGGCGCCCGTGCATCCATGCCGCCAGCACATCGTTCATCCGCTGCTGATACCCGCGCCCGAACTTCCGGAAAAACCGCGCCACATCACCGTCCACCCGCAGCGTCAGGCGCTCCTTTTCTGCCTGCCCCTTGTTGCGCGCAATATGATGCCAGTCGCGGGGAATGCACCGCGCGTCCACGATCTCATGATGCAGGTCCCATTCAATCTGCTGCATCAAATCACAGAAATAGTTAAAATGTTCTTTCTGAACTCTTCCACGCGATGCCATAGGCCATCCTTTCATCTTACCCATGGCGACTGTGCGAAATCTTCGTTAAAACTTTCTACAACCACCGTCTGCACGCAATGTGTACGACGCGGAGGCCATCGCCGCAGGCGCTGTTGAGCCGAAAGCGCATTCCTCAGAGGATTTCATCTTCAAAGCCAGTGGCATTGAGCAGCGCTATGTCATTGATAAATCAGGTATACTGGACCCCAAAGTCATGCATCCCCTACTGCGCCAGCGCAGTGATGATGAACCATCCCTGATGGCTGAAATGGCGCTTGATGCCGCCCAAAAAGCGCTGGCGGCAGCAGGCAAAACCGCCGCTGACGTAGACGCGGTTATCTGTGCGGCCTCAAACCTCGAACGCGCCTATCCTGCTGTGGCGATAGAAATCCAGAAATTATTACATATCAATGGCTTCGCCTTCGATATGAACGTCGCCTGCTCCTCTGCGACCTTCGGCATTCAGGCCGCCGCCGACATGATCCGTTCCGGCTCAATCCGCTCCGCTCTCGTGGTGAACCCGGAAATCTGTTCCGCCCATCTTGAGTGGCGTGACCGCGACTGTCATTTCATTTTTGGCGACGTCGCTACCGCCACCCTGATCGAGCGATCAGAAGACGCAACAGGACCATATTTTGAAATAAAATCAACGCGCTGCGCGACTGACTTTTCCAACAACATCCGCAACAACAACGGCTTTTTGCGCCGCTCGCGCCCCGATGGCGTCGCCGACCGCCGCGACATGCAATTCATGCAAAACGGGCGCAAAGTGTTCAAAGAAGTGCTGCCCATGGTCGCTGACCATATCGCGTCCCACATGAGCGATAATGGTGTCGAAGCCTCTGATCTCAAACGTATTTGGCTGCATCAGGCCAACAAATCCATGAACGACTTTATTGGACGAAAAGTGTTGGGACGCACGCCAGAGCCCGGCGAACAACCCAATATCCTGCAAGATTATGCCAACACATCATCAGCCGGGTCCATAATCGCGTTCTCCAAGTATTCCAATGACTTGAAAGACGGTGACACAGGTTTGATCTGCTCATTCGGTGCAGGATATTCTGTCGGTTCGGTGATTGTGGAAAAACATGGGTAATTCTGCGCCGCCTTAAACGTCTTTTAACGAAACACGTTTATGAACCTCTTCAACGGTTTCAACCCGTTCTGAATAACGGTCCACCAAATAATCACTACGTCCCCGCACCAACCATGTAAATTTAACCAGTTCTTCCATCACGTCCACGATCCGCGCGTAAAACGGCCCCTGCGACAGTCGCCCTTGGCTGTCGAATTCCAACCACGCCTTGGGGATGCTGGATTGATTGGGGATTGTCACCATGCGCATCCAACGGCCCAGAATTCGCATCTGATTGACGGCATTGAATGATTGCGATCCACCGCTGACCTGCATAACGGCCAGTGTCTTGCCTTGGGTCGGACGAATGCCGCCCTGCAACGACAGGGGCAGCCAATCTATCTGGGTCTTCATAATGCCGGTCATCGCCCCATGGCGTTCGGGACTGGACCAGACCATGCCTTCGGACCAGACGGCCAGAGCACGCAGTTCAACGACCTTGGGATGGTCGGGATCAACACTATCAGGCATCGGCAAATCCGTGGGGTCAAAGAATTTTGTTTCGCAGCCCAGATGGCGCAGAATTCGCGCAGATTCTTCTGCAGCCCGCCGGGAATAGCTTTGCGGCCTTAATGAGCCATAAAGCAGCAGAATGCGCGGTTTGTGCCCTAGATCATCTGCCGCGCGCAGCGCGTCCACATTTATGGGCGACAACACCTCATTCATTAGCGCAGGAAGATCGTCAGACACTCTCTTGTTCCAAGTTAATTTTCATATCTACCAGAACCTGCTGCAGCATTGAGGTTTCCCTCAATAACCGCTTGGCTTCATTCACCGTGATTTTGCCGTCCATAATCGATTCTTGATATTCCGCCATCAACATCGCAAACCTCTGGCTCAGCGCAATAACGTCAGAGTTCACGCTGCCGTTCTTTTTGATGTCATTACGCCGCTCATCAAAACCAAGCGTAATGCTCTGAAGCTCCGCCAAGGCGCTGGTAACATGCGGGTATCCGGCGACTTCTTCCAGTTGCGACACCGCATCAATCGGCATGAACCTATCAAGATGTTCATCATGCATTGAATAGTAGCGCCCCAAGGTGGCCTTTGATTTACCCGTGATTTCGCACGCGGTCTCAATGCCAACAGCCTTAACAAGTGCCTCAGTGTGCTTCTTCAGATAGCTGCCCATCCCTGACATATAACACGATCCTTTTTACCACTTGCGCCGCACAGTATTATTGCTGGAACGCCTACCAATGTGTCCCATTAATAACGCAGGCTTTCAATGTCACTTAAAAACCGCACTTGGACTTGCCGCATTGTACCTTGATCGTCCCTGCACAGCTGTCGTAACACGCCTGCCATGGCCAAACTCTATTTCCATTACTCAACCATGAATGCCGGCAAATCGACAGTCTTGCTGCAAGCCGCGCACAATTATGTTGAACGTGGCATGTCGGTTTATCTGCTTACGGCGCAGTTTGACCGCCGCGCGGGCGAGGCCCGGATCGCATCACGCATCGGCATCGGGCAAGAGGCCGATACATTCGCGCCCGGCGAAGATCTGTTTGCCAAGCTTAAAACGCGGCTCGATGAAGGCCCCTGCGCCTGCATTTTTGTTGACGAAGCGCAATTTCTGGAAAGCGATCAGGTTTGGCAACTGGCCCGCGCGGTCGATGATTTGGGCGTGCCGATCATGTGCTTTGGCCTGCGTGTAGATTTCCGCGGCGAGTTGTTTCCCGGTTCAGCTACGCTGCTCGCTCTTAGCGACGAAATGCGCGAGGTCCGCACAATTTGCCACTGTGGAAAAAAGGCCACAATGGTCGTCCGCATGGACGCGCAAGGCCGTGTACTGCAAGACGGCGCTCAAGTGCAGATCGGCGGCAACGATACCTATAGTTCTTTGTGCAGACGCCATTGGCGCGAGGCGATCGGCGACGCCTAAACAGCGTTCGGCGGCGTCTTGCCCGCGAAAAACACCTTGAGGTTTTCGACGGCCATCAACCCCATCTCAATCCGCACTTCCAGTGCAGAGGTGCCTAGATGGGGCAACAGCACCACGTTATCCAGTTCACGCAGCGCTTGAGGTACTTTCGGCTCAAACTCGTAGACATCCAGCCCGGCACCGCCGATTTCCTGCGCTTGAAGGGCAGCGATCAAAGCCGCCTCTTCGACCACATCGCCACGGGAAATGTTGATCAGATGGGCATGCGGGCGCATGGCACCTAACACATCCGCATCAATCAAATGATGTGTCTGTGCAGAGCCGGGCACCGCCGCGACCAAGACATCTACAGATCCTGCTAGGTCTGCCAAATCCGCGGAAACCTCTGCCGGGAACTCCAGCGATTTTTCACTGCGGCTGAAATACTTTACGGTCATCCCGAACCCAAAATGACAGCGGCGCGCAATGGCCTGACCAATGCGGCCCATACCGACGATCCCTACCGTCTTGCCGCTCAGATGCATGCCCAGCATTTGGGTCGGATGCCAGCCTTCCCATGCCCCGGCGCGCACCATGCGCTCACCTTCACCGGCGCGCCGCGCGCTCATCAACATCAGTGTCATTGCGATGTCTGCGGTGGCATCCGTTACGGCGCCGGGCGTGTTGGTAACTGTCAGACCCGCGGCCTTTGCGGCGGCGGCGTCGATGTGGTTATAGCCCACTCCGAAATTCGCCAAAATCCGCGCGCGCGGGTTCGGCACGTCGACAAAGACGTCTGCAGAAAACACATCGCCCAAGGTCGGTAAAACCGCATCATAGTCACGCAGCGCGCTGCGCAATTCATCGGCATTCAGTGGCGATGTCTCTTGGCGCACCGTCAGATCGAAATCGTCCAATGCGGATAGGACGTTCTGCGGTAAAGGTCGTGTTATCAACAGCTTGGTCAATGCATCCGCCCCCCGTCTGGCACCGGTTGATCCGGCGATAGCAGCACAATCGCGCCATCCTCATCCGGAACGCCCAGCACCAGCACTTCGGACATGAAAGGCCCGATCTGGCGCGCGGGAAAGTTGACGACGGCCATCACCTGACGGCCTACAAGCGTGTCCGACGCATAATGGGCTGTGATCTGTGCAGAGGTTTTGCGCACACCGATGTCGCCCCCGAAATCCACCCAAAGCTTGATCGCGGGTTTGCGCGCCTCCGGGAATGGCTCGGCGCGGGTCACAGTGCCTGTGCGAATATCGACCTTCATAAAGTCGTCGAAAGATATCTCGTCAGCCACGTGCCAATTCCTTTGACCGCTCAGTTGCCGCTTTTACTGCGCGGGACAGGAGCGCGGGAAAACCGGTTTCTGCGTCCATCAAAACCTCCAACGCGGCTTGTGTCGTGCCATTCGGGCTGGTCACGTTGACGCGCAATTGGCTGGGATCCTCGTCTGATTGCAGCGCCAATGCGCCAGCACCTGCCACAGTCGCCTTGGCCAATTGCATGGCAAGCGCTGCTGGCAAACCCTGCGCCTCACCCGCTGCGGCCATCGTTTCGATCATGTGAAAAACGTATGCCGGGCCAGAGCCACTCACCCCTGTGACCGCGTCGATCTGCTCCTCGGTCTCCAGCCGGACCACTTGGCCAACGGCGCTCAGCAAGGCTTCGGCCTCATCAAGACCGGCGGTGCCTGCCTTGGCATTCGCGACAATGGCGGTGATACCTTGGGAAATAGCAGCAGGCGTGTTGGGCATGGCGCGCACCACGGGCGTGTCCGCGCCCAGAGTTTTCTCAAAATAGTCGATGGTCGTTCCCGCCGCCACGCTGACAAATATCGTAGCGCCATTGCCCATCGCCTTGAGCGTCGGCAGCGCGTCTGCCATCATCTGCGGCTTGACCGCAACCAGAACGACCGCTGGATCGCTAGGAATATCCTCGTTCAAATGAACGCCTTGGGAACTTAACCATGCACTGGGATGCGGATCGCTGACCCATACCGACGTTGCAGGCAGGCCCCGCGCCAGCCAACCGGCCAACATGGCGGACCCCATTTTACCACAGCCCAAAAGGACCAGACCGTGCTGCGCACAGCGACTTTCTTGCATGAATATTTCCACTTCGATTGGCGTTCAAGAAAGGTTAAGCCCGCCCGTAAGCCTCTGCAATGGCGACCTGAAGCGCCTGTTGCGGGGTTTTATCGCCCCAAACCGACAGCTGGATCGCCGGGTAATAGCGTTCTGCTGACATCACGGCCGCGCCGATCATCGTGTCGATCTGTTCCGCACTCGCAATATGCCCACCCGCCAGAACCAAACCGTAGCGGTAAACCATCAGCTTTTGTTCGGCCCAATAAGTAAACGCACCGGCCCAACATTGATCATTTACCGCGTTTAGCAGTTCATAGAGCGTGGGCAGCTTGGCCTCGGGCGGGTCCATATCGAACGTGCAGATCATCCGCAGCGTTTCATCAAAACCGGACCACGCCAGCGTGATCGAATAGGTGCGCCATTGCCCCTCGACTGCCATAGCAATCTGTTCGTCTGAAATGCGGTCAAAGTCCCATTCGTTGTTCGCTGCTAAAGTTTCAACAATATCAATGGGATGAATGTCTTCTTCGAAGTACTGCTCTGAAAGGGCCATGTCGCCACCTCTGTTTTCTGTCCAATCCTGCGCCTTAGTGGCTACTAGAATTGGGTGCCTGTACTAAAAGGCGTGTTTGGAACCCACGCTTCTACCACATATGGTGCGTGCCAGAAAGGCGTCTGGCAAGCCCCTTTGTTTCCCTTTTCTGGGGATAAGCCCATTTTCCGGGGTATAACTACGAAATGTTGAGGATAGCGCGGTCGGCCCCCAGCATTTTGGGTGGCCGTTGCTTATGGCTTGACCATCGAGGGTTCAAACCTTGCGCACCAGACTGGAACACCCAGAATTTGGAAATTATAGCTTAATTTGACCAAGGCCAAAATCAGCTCTTCTTGGTGTCCATCGCATCAAGACGCGCCTTGAGCGCTTCGTTCTCTTCACGCGCTTTTTGCGCCATCGCACGCACTGCGTCGAATTCTTCGCGGGTGACAAAGTCGCGGTCCGCCAGCCAACGGTCCACCATCCCCTTCAGGGCGGTTTCGGCCTCGGTCTTGGCGCCCTGCGCCACACCCATCGCGTTGGTCATCAGTTGCGACATATCGTCAAAAATCTTGTTGCGGCTTTGCATGTGTTTGGCTCCGGATTTGCATTGTTAATATGTATATGGGGCCTCGGGCGTGCTCAGGCAAGGTTGACTTCCCCGCTCAGCCGCGCTCAATCGGCGCATGAACCGTATGCTTCCTTTTCCCGATATCGCGCCAGAGATTTTCACGATCTCCTTGTTCGGCACAGAGTTCGCGCTGCGTTGGTATGCGTTGGCCTATATTGTCGGCATCGTGCTGGGTTGGCGTTTGGTTGTCCGCGCAGTAGAGCGCGTGACGCTGTGGAAAAACGACAAGCCCGTGATGCGCGCGCCACAGGTCGAGGACCTGCTGTTTTGGGTCATCCTTGGTGTGATTATTGGCGGGCGGCTGGGCTATGTTCTGTTTTACGGGATTGCGCGGCAACCCGATTACTATCTGAATAATCCACTGAACATCTTGCGCCTGTGGGAAGGGGGAATGTCCTTTCACGGTGGTGCCATCGGTGTCATTTTGGCAGGCTTTTTCTATACGTGGAAGCATCAGATAAACCGGTTGGCCACGGGTGATCTGATCTGCCTTGGCCTTGCGCCCGGCCTTTTCCTGGGTCGCATTGCGAACTTTATCAACGCAGAACTGTGGGGCCGTCCGACAGATTTGCCATGGGGCGTCGCGTTTCCCACCCAATCCGCACAGTTTTGCCCCGACGTGATCGGTCTGTGCGCGCGTCACCCCTCGCAACTTTATGAGGCCGTGCTGGAGGGATTGGTTCTGGGCCTGATCCTGACATGGATGGCATGGCGGCGTGGCGCGCTCAAGCAGGAGGGGCTGATCTGTGGTACGTTCCTTGCAGGCTACGGCGTGGCACGGTTTGCCGTTGAATTTGTGCGCCAACCTGATCCGCAGTTTGTCAGTGATGGCAATCCGCTGGGGCTTGTCTGGCAGTTTGGTCAGTTTGGCCTGACCATGGGCCAGGTGTTGTGCCTGCCGATGATCGCAGTTGGCCTGCATCTGATCCTGCGTAGCCGTCGGGTCACATGAGCCTGAAAGACGATATCATCACGCGCATTCGCAGTGACGGGCCGATGCGGATTGACGAATACATGTCCACCTGCCTGCTGCACCCCACCAAAGGGTACTACACGACGCGCAGCCCCTTTGGCGCGCAGGGTGATTTTACGACAGCCCCCGAGATCAGCCAGATGTTCGGCGAACTTGTGGGGTTAAGCCTTGCGCAATCTTGGCTGGACCAAGGATCGCCCGCCCCCTTTACGCTGGCCGAACTGGGACCAGGACGCGGTACGTTGATGGCCGATATCTTGCGTGCGACCAAGGGCGTGCCGGGCTTTGCCGATGCGATGGACATCGTATTGGTAGAGGCTTCTCCTGCCTTGCGGGCCGTTCAGCGCGAAACGCTTGGCGGTGATATCGTGGCCTTCGTTGATACGACGGACGCGCTGCCGGAACAGCCCCTTTTCCTGATTGCGAACGAGTTCTTTGATGCCCTTCCCATTCGGCAATTTGTCCGTGATGGCGCGCAATGGCGCGAGCGACAGGTGGGGCTCGATGGCAATGCGCTTTGCCTTGGCCTTGGACCGGCCTTGCCACAACCCGGATTGCGCGACCGGATCGAAGACACAAAAGACGGTGACCTCATCGAGACAGCAACAGGATTTGCCGCAACATTGGCGCCTGTCGTTGACCGTATTCACAGGCTGGGCGGCACTGGATTGATCATTGATTATGGCGACTGGCGCACGCTGGGCGACACACTGCAAGCCGTTCAGAACCACCAAAGCGTTGATGTGTTGGCCGCCCCCGGTCATTCCGATCTGACAGCACATGTGGATTTTGAAGCGCTCTGTCAGGCGGCTGCCCCTTGCGCGTACAGCCGCGTCACACCGCAGGGCGTGTTTCTGGAGCGGTTGGGGATTGCCGATCGTGCGCGAAAGCTCGCCACTACACTCAGCGGTGCTGCACGCGACAGCCACATCGCCGCACATAGGCGGTTGACGCACCCGCAAGAAATGGGAAACCTATTCAAAGTAACGGGGCTGTATCCTGCCAACGCGTTGCCCCCGCCCGGATTGGAGCCATGACGCTAGAAATCTTGACCTCGGATAGCCTTGCACCGTTACGCCACGGGTTTTTCACCCGGCGCGGCGGCGCATCATCGGGTATTTATTCGGGGCTGAATTGCGGCGTCGGCAGCACCGATCAGCGTGAAATTGTTGCGATCAACCGCGCCCGCGTTGCCGAGGCCATGGGTGTGGCAGCTGACCACCTTGTGGGGGTTCACCAAATACACTCGACGCATGTTGTGACGGTGACAGGTCCGTTGACTGACAAGCCCAAGGCAGATGCGCTGGTTACAGCGACGCCGGGCATTGCCTTGTCTGTTCTCACCGCAGACTGCCAGCCAGTGCTTTTTGCCGATAAATCAGCAGGCGTGATCGGGGCTGCACATGCCGGTTGGCGCGGTGCGCTTGACGGTGTTTTGCACGCCACCGTTGACGCGATGGTCGCCCTTGGCGCGACCCGTGAAAACATCCATGCGGTCATTGGTCCCTGCATCAGTCAGCGCGCCTACGAAGTAGGGCCCGAATTTTTTGAAGACTTCCTGACCGAAAACCCCAAATACGCGCGCTACTTTGCCCAAGGCGATGGTGATCGCATGCTGTTTGACCTGCCTGCGTTCGGTCTGGCGCATTTGCGCTCTGCCGGTGTGGGTCAGGCGGATTGGACACGCCACTGTACCTATTCGGATGCGGCACGATTCTATTCCTACCGTCGGGCGACCCACGCCAAAGAGGCGGACTATGGCAGGTTGATTGCGGCCATCGCCCTGTGAAATAGGCGGAATTGGGGCAATCTGCGCCCCGCTAGCGCCCTGAACCCCACCCACCAAAATGGAAACAATCCCCTAAATACAGCCAGGATTGATCACGGCACAGCCAATAAGCCATAAAAACAAGGCGTATTTCAAAATGCGGCAGAGGTGCCACAATTGGGTGCCGGTGTTACCTCAACTTTTCTTAAAAACTGCTCCACTGACAAAAACGCGCCCGATTGCAGCGTCATATTCAGTCTCAAGCAAGGGCAACAGCCCGCAACCAAATGAGATTGAGGATCAAAGCCATGAAAAAGAACACACGCTTCATCAAAGGTGTCATCGCAACAGCCGCCAAAGAAGAGACAGTGATGCCATGGACCCGCGGCGCACGCCGGGCAGCTTTCATCGCAAAGCGCAACGGCTCAGACCAAGACCGCAAATCTGCATAAACATACCTTTTGCGAACAATGGCCGCGCAGAATACTCTGCGCGACTGAAACAAACCAAGATCCGGTCGATTCGGCCCGTCCCCTTTTCTCAAGCTTTCGAAATGTGGCGGGCACGCCAGGAAAACCCGCGACAATTGGGGGGGCATTCGATCAATTAACTCGATTTCCAACCATAATCGTCTCTAAATTTTGACAACTGCCGACTGTTAGAGCGAATTGAAGATCATAAAACATGAAATGACATCTCGTTATTTCCGCTGTTGTTGGTGGGGGCCAACACGGATGTGACCAACCTGAGAAATGGTGATCGCATGACACTGACAGCTGCTTCGACCTCACGCTTGCATTCCCGCGCCCGCATGGCGCACAGCGCTCCAAAACCTCTGCACAGCGGCTACGGCTTTGCCGCGACACCGCCGAATGCAACTGATCCACGCACCGCGTTTCCGACCCGCAGCTTTGACGTCGCCGCATTGCGCACTGATGGATCGCTCTTTATCGGGCAAGATCGGGCACCTGCACTGCCCCTGTTTGACAGCGCGTTTTCCGCCTTTGCGCGTGGCACGCTTATTCATACTGTTGACGGCGATGTCGCGGTCGAGGATCTGCAGCCGGGTGATATGATCACGACGGCGTCGGGCAAGCCCACCAAATTGATATGGATCGGGTCAACCAGTTTTGTCCCGAACGGCACGACGCCACGGATGCAATTGATCCGGATCATGGCCGATAGTTTTGGACAAGGACGGCCAAGTTCGTTCATCACAGTCGGTCCCGCTGCACGGGTTCTGCACACGCCACATCATATGCGCGGCGATGCCGGCAGCGCCAACATGCTGACCCCCGTACGTGCCTTTGTTGATGGTGTGAACGTCATTCAGGTCGCGCCGCCGACGCCAATACGCCTTTTCCATATTTGTTTGTCCCGTCACGCTGCAATCAAAGTCGCCGGACTAACGATGGAGAGCTTTCATCCCGGAGCAACAGCAATGCGCAGCGTGTCGTACGCGCTACGTGAGCAATTTCTGGGGATGTTCCCACAGATCAATCAAACGTCGGACTTCGGCCCGTTGGCTTATCAACGCGCGCCCGAAGAAGAGCTTGAGAAAGAGTTAATGTAATTTGATTTAAGGGCCAAACCGGTTGCATGCCCGCCGTTATTTCATGCTGCGGGTTGGCAAATACCTACGGCAACTTTTCCAGACGCTTTTCAAGCACGTCAAAGGGCACGCCGGGGTCATCCTTGGCCCCCCTGATGACAAGGCTGGTCTTTACGCTTTCCACATTCGGGGTCGTCAACAATTGCCCTGTTAGAAAGCTCTGAAAGCTGGACAGATCAGGCGCCACGCATTTGAGGATGAAATCCACCTCGCCATTCAGCATGTGACATTCGCGCACAAGCGGCCAGTCGCGGCATTTTTGTTCAAATGCGCTCAGGTCTACCTCTGCCTGACTGGCCAATCCGACCATAGCGAAGACCTGCACTTCAAAGCCCAACTCGCGGGCGTCCACATCGGCATGATAGCCTTTGATAAAGCCCTGTTCTTCTAGCGTGCGCACCCTGCGCAGGCAGGGCGGTGCCGAAATACCGACGCGTTTTGCCAATTCGACATTGGTCATCCGCCCATCTGACTGGAGCTCAGCGAGTATCTTCCGATCAATCGGGTCGAGCCTTGTACCTGCCATGGAATGTCCCCTTCAATTCGCGATTCTTATAGCAGCGCCAAAGCCACACGCAATATTGTTTCGCAAACGCGCAAGAATATTTCATAGCGTTATGCCTGACCCATAGAAACAGTCAAAAAACGTTCTAAAAAGCCGGACACAATTCGCCGCGCAAGAGGGGGTTTAAGCGCGCGCCATGGCCCGCTATATCACAAGTGCTGCAATTCATGTTGGGGGTGCCAAATGACCAAGACACGCGAAACCAAAGTTCTGATCATCGGCTCCGGCCCGGCAGGGTATACGGCCGGCGTCTATGCCAGCCGCGCGATGCTGAACCCGATTTTGGTGCAGGGCATTGAGCCAGGCGGCCAATTGACCACAACCACCGAAGTTGAAAACTGGCCCGGCGATACCGAAGTACAGGGCCCGGACTTGATGATACGCATGGAAGCGCACGCAAAAGCAGTGGGCACCGAGATTATCGGCGACATCATCACCGATCTGGATCTGTCCAGCCGTCCGTTCCACGCCAAGGGCGACAGCGGCACCACCTACATTGCGGACGCCGTCATTCTGGCAACCGGCGCACGGGCAAAATGGCTTGGCCTGCCGTCAGAAGACAAGTTCAAGGGATTTGGCGTGTCAGCCTGCGCCACCTGTGACGGCTTCTTTTACCGAGGTCAGGAAATCGTCGTCATCGGCGGCGGCAACACTGCCGTAGAAGAAGCATTATTTCTGACCAACTTCGCTTCAAAAGTTACGCTGGTGCACCGCCGCGATGAATTGCGCGCCGAGAAAATTCTGATCGACCGGCTGATGAAGAACCCCAAGGTTGAGCCGCTTTGGTTCCATGAGCTTGCCGAGGTTTACGGCACAGATAGCCCTCCGGGCGTCGAAGGGATCAAGGTCAAGCACACCAAAACGGGTGAGATCACCGACATCGCCGCGAAAGGCGTGTTCATTGCGATCGGCCATTCACCCGCCAACGAATTGGTCAAGGACGTGCTGGATACCCACATGGGCGGCTATGTCGTCACGAAACCCGACAGCACCGAAACCTCAATCCCCGGTGTGTTTGCCGCAGGCGATTTGACAGATCACAAGTACCGGCAGGCGGTCACATCGGCGGGCATGGGCTGTATGGCCGCCCTTGAGGCAGAGCGTTTCATTGCCGAAAATGATGCGGATGCCACCGCACAACTGGCCCCCGCGGCCGAGTAAGCGCACGCTTGACGCCTTGCCCCCCGACACCCAGACTATGTGCAATCTGAGGGGCAAGGCATGCAAGATCTTTGGCGCGGAACAACGGCAACAAAGGCGCGCATTGCCAGCGGGCTGATCCTGTTTCTCTATGCTTTTTTGCATTTCTTGAACATCGGTTTAGGTCTGATTGATCCCGTATGGATGGACCAGATGCAGAAATGGCGGCAACTGGTCACCCGCAGCATTCTGGGCACCATTATCTTGTATGGTGCGTTTTCCGTCCACATCGTGTTTGCTCTGTCACGCCTCGCAGGGCGGCGCACCCTGCGGATGCCTGTGGGCGAAATGGCGCAGATTGCGATGGGATTGGTCATCCCCGTTCTGCTGATCGCACATATCATCCATACACGCACCGCGCATGAATTCTACGGCGTGAACGACGAGATGGATTATATCATGGTCCTGTTGCACGACACGTTTGACGGCTGGAAGCAGTCGTTGCTGTTGCTGATTGTCTGGGCGCATGGCTGTATCGGTCTGCATTTCTGGTTGCGCGGCAAGTCATGGTGGCGCGAAGGACTGCCTGCGCTTGCGGGGCTTGCGGTATTTGTCCCTGCATTCGCATTGGCCGGTTTTCTGGTCGAAGGACGCCGTGTCACAGCCGCCTTTGCCGATGCCGACATGCGCGAGGTAATGATCGAGCGGTTCAATTTCCCCGATTGGGAAACATTTCAAACCCTCATCTACTTTACCAATGTTTCGCTCGGCGTTTTTGCGGCAATCCTTGGTGCGGTGACCCTTTATATCGTGGCCCGCAGCGTGATGGCGCGGCGACGTTCCGTGATGATCCGGTATTCCGACGGCCCCGAGGTCATGGCCCCGAAAGGCCTGACACTACTGGAAATGTCACGCACCCGTGGCGTTCCGCACGCATCGCTTTGCGGCGGGCGCGGACGTTGCACGACCTGCCGTGTGGTGATCGAAGTGGGCGGCGAACATCTTCATCCGCCAAGTGCGGCAGAGGCGCATAGCCTGCGCGCTGTGAATGCCGCCCCCAACACCCGGCTTGCCTGTCAAATCAGACCACTGGACGCGACCACCGTTTTCCGCGTTTTTCGTCCCGACGGGCGCGGCAAAAACCGCAACCATGCAAGCCAAGGCGAAGAACGCGCGCTTGCGCTGCTGTTTCTGGACATGCGCGGCTTTACCGCCCGCACCACCGGTCAACTGCCCTATGATGTCGTGTTCCTGCTGAACCGGTTTTTTGACTCTGTCGTACCGGGCATCACGCGTCACGGCGGCAAGATCGACAAATACCTTGGCGACGGGTTTCTTGCGTTATTTGAAACGCCGGACGCGGAGACCTCTGCCAAGGCGGCGCTATCGGCAATCGAGGCGATTGCGCAAGCACTGGCGCAGTTCAACGAAACGCTGGCCAGCGAAGGCCAAGCCCCCGTCGCCATCGGGATCGGTGCCCATCTGGGCGATGTGGTGCTGGGCGAAATTGGTGCCGCAGGCCAAGCCCCCCGCACCCTGATCGGCGACACGGTCAACACGGCATCACGGCTTGAGGGGGTCACGAAAGAATATCAGGTTCAGGTCTTTATATCTTCGCCGCTTTTGGCCGCTGCAGGTCACGAAGTACCCAAGGGTGAAATGATAGCTTTGACCCTGCGCGGCCTCTCGACCCCATTGCTGGCCTGGCCCGTAAAAGAGGCGAGTGGCTTAAGCGAGGTGCTTGCTGAATACGCCCTCGTCACCAGTTAAACCTTCAAAACGCGGTTTTCAGGCACCTTTGTTCGAAAAATTCCTCAATTCAGTCCTGCTTTGCTAGACTTTTGTCACAATTCCCCGCCATAGGGGGCAAAACGGGGATAACCCCGACCCGAGCAGAAAATGAGATATCTATGACAATGCTAGCAAGCCTCGCCCCTATTCCCGAGCTCTTCGTATCCTACGAGTCAGCCCAAAAGCTGAAAGTCGAGGCGGGTAATCTGATCAGCCATGACCTGACGCCGCGCCAGATCTGCGATCTGGAATTGCTGATGAACGGCGGTTTCAACCCGCTCAAGGGGTTCATGTCAGAGGCCGACTATAACGGCGTTGTCGAAAATATGCGCACGGCGGATGGCGCCTTATGGCCCATCCCGATTAACCTTGATGTCAGTGCAGATTTCGCCACCAAGGTCGAGATTGGCCAAGACATTGCCCTGCGCGACCAAGAGGGCGTGATCCTTGCCACAATGACAGTGACCGACAGCTGGACGCCCAACAAAGCACGCGAGGCCGAGATGGTCTTTGGTGCCGATGATGACGCGCATCCGGCGGTGAACTACCTGCACAATCAGGCAGGCGCAGTCTATCTGGGCGGTCCCGTGACCGGCATTCAACAACCCGTGCACTATGATTTTCGCGCCCGCCGCGACACACCGAACGAGTTGCGCGCCTGTTTCCGCAAACTGGGCTGGCGCAAGGTAGTCGCGTTCCAGACCCGCAACCCGCTGCACCGCGCACATCAGGAACTGACGTTCCGCGCCGCCCGCGAGGCGCAGGCGAACCTGTTGATCCATCCGGTCGTCGGCATGACAAAACCCGGCGATGTGGACCATTTCACCCGCGTCCGCTGTTACGAGGCCGTGCTGGATCAATACCCCGCTGCCACCACCAGCATGTCCCTGTTGAACCTTGCAATGCGTATGGCAGGCCCGCGCGAGGCCGTTTGGCATGGTTTGATCCGCAAAAACCACGGTTGCACGCATTTCATCGTGGGTCGCGATCACGCAGGCCCCGGCAAAAATTCAGCCGGTGATGATTTCTACGGCCCCTATGATGCCCAAGACCTTTTTCGAAAGCATCAGGAAGAAATGGGCATCGAAATGGTCGACTTTAAGCATATGGTTTTTGTGCAAGAGCGCGCCCAGTATGAGCCAGCAGATGAGATCCACGACAAAGAGAACGTGACGATCCTGAACATTTCCGGCACCGAATTGCGCCGCCGTTTGCAAGAAGGTCTGGAAATCCCTGAGTGGTTTTCTTTCCCCGAAGTGGTCAAAGAACTGCGCCGCACGCGGCCCCCACGCTCGCAGCAGGGCTTTACCGTGTTTTTCACCGGCTTCTCCGGATCTGGCAAATCGACCATTGCCAATGCTCTCATGGTCAAGCTGATGGAAATGGGCGGGCGTCCCGTAACGTTGCTGGATGGCGACATCGTGCGCAAAAACCTGTCTTCCGAACTGGGGTTCAGCAAGGAACACCGCGATCTGAACATCCGGCGCATCGGCTATGTCGCCTCAGAAATCACCAAGAATGGCGGCATAGCAATCTGTGCACCCATCGCGCCTTATGCCACCACCCGCCGCGCTGTGCGCGAAGATGTGGAGAGCTTTGGCGCCTTCGTCGAGGTCCATGTCGCCACCTCCATCGAGGAATGCGAGCGCCGCGACCGCAAAGGGCTGTACAAGTTGGCGCGTGAGGGGAAAATTAAAGAGTTCACAGGTATTTCAGACCCTTATGATGTGCCTGAGACCCCGGAGCTTAGCCTTGAGACAGAGTCAGTCGAGGTCGACAACTGCGCACATCAGGTGCTTTTGAAGCTCGAAAGCATGGGCCTGATCAAAGGGTAGAAACTGCTATCTGAAAACAACAAAGCTTCGGGCAATCCCCGAGGCTTTTTGCATTCTGACCTCTAAAAACCCGACCTAGATGAAAACACTACCGGACATCAGCACCACGCCTTTGCCGCCCACCTTGACGCCTGTGATGGCGTCCCGTGCCCCCAACACCTCGACTTGCGCCTGCCCCGGACGGCCCAAGCCATGCCCCTGCTCTGCCACATAATGCGGCGACGCAATCAATCCCTGCGCCCACAGATAGGACGCCGCCGCACCGGTTGCGGAACCTGTGAACGGGTCTTCGGGCGGGCTTGGCGGGGCCAGCAAAAGCCGCGCATAGGTGTCGCCCGCCGCTGTCGCCCCTTCGAGGGTAATCCAATACGGCTCCATCATGTCAACGGCCTCCTGACCAAGATGCGCGCAATAGGATTGGAACGCTGCCGGATCAAACTGCACCGCATCCACGCTGGCCTTATCCCGCAGGACAGTGATGCAGAACGGCAATCCGGTTGAAACAATTTGTGGCGGGCTGATGATATCATCGGCAGTAATCCCGCCCGTGGCTGCAACAATCGCGGCAGGTACTTCAGCCCCAAAAAACGGTGCGACCTGCGTCATCGTGATCAGGTCGCCAGCCACCTCGACGGCCACAATGCCCGCGCCGGTTTCAAATGTCGTGAGCCCCTCACCGATCATGCCACGGTGCAAGAGTGCTGCCGCCGTTGCAATAGTCGGATGCCCCGCAAACGGAATTTCACGGGTGGCAAGATAGTATTTCACCAGATAATCCGCGACCTTGGATGGCCCGGTAAACGTGCATTCAACCAGCGATGTTTCACGCACATAGGCAAGGCAAGTGGCGTCAGGCAACACAGCACCGCCATGCACAACCGCGCAACCGTTCCCGCCAAATGGCGCATCAGCAAAGGCATCGACCCAGTCAAATTCAAACGCCATCAGACATCCTCAGATAAAAAAAGCACCGCAGAATAATCTGCAGTGCTTTTAAAGGCCGACCTTAGAATAAGGTCAATGCACCATAACAGGCGCGTAATCATGTTCGCGTGCCAGATGGAACGCCAGTTTACGGTCCCCCACCAGCGCAAGTTGCTGCCCCGTGGCGTCGTGTACCGCATACAGCAACTCAAGCCCCTTTGCCTGATTGCGCACTTCGATCGGCAGATCGGAAACCGCGATTGTTTTGACGTAAACCGTTCTGTCCGATGTGTTTGCTTGGGTCGTTTCCATAGTCTTACCCCTTTTTGATTTTGATCGTTTGAACAACTGTCTCTGGTTTCGCGCGGGTCAAATCCACATGAAGCAGACCGTTTTCCATCTGTGCCTCGCCGACCTCTACGCCATCGGCCAAAACGAAAGACCGTTGAAATTGCCGCGCTGCGATCCCGCGATGCAGGAAAACGCGTTCGTGTATCTCTTCTGTCTGGCGCCCCCGGATGACCAATTGTCGGTCCTCAACGGTAATGGCCAGATCGTCCTCGGCAAAACCAGCTACCGCCAGCGTGATACGGTAACTGTGGTCAGAGGTCTGTTCTATGTTGAACGGTGGATAGCCTTCGTTGCCGCCTTTGGCAGAACGCTCCAACACCCGTTCCAGCTGTTCAAATCCCAGCATATGGGGATAGGAAGCCAAGGTCATTTTAGTCATGCGACACGTCCTTATCTCTCAAGCGACAGTCAGAGTTTGCGGCCCCGTTGCGGCGACCTGATTAGAATATGGGGGGCCATTTACCTATCCGCAAGGGCTATGCCGAATTGTGGTGAACACCTATATTGAAATTTCCCAACAGGCAGAATCATACCCCATGAATGCACCCAGCGATCTTTCCATGAAAAATGACGACGTGCTGCGCGTGGAACTGGAGGTTTTCCGCCGTGAGCATCGCGATCTGGATGAGGCGATTGCCGCCTTGGTTGAACGCGGCACCGGGGATCAGTTGACCCTCCAACGGCTGAAAAAACGCAAGCTGCGCCTCAAAGACCTTATTGCACAGCTAGATGATCGCCTGACCCCTGATATCATTGCATAAACGCGACTTGTTGCAGCTTGCCTGCACTTGGCTATAGTGCGCGCTCTGGCGTTGATTGAAAGGCTTTGCTGCGATGACCCCTCCTCCCGTTGGCATTATCATGGGTTCCCAATCTGATTGGGCCACAATGCGCGAAGCTGCAGTTCTATTGGACGAACTGGGCATCGCTTATGAAAGCCGCATCGTCTCTGCCCACCGCACACCGGACCGGTTGTGGGACTACGGCAAGACCGCTGTGGCACGTGGATTGCAGGTGATTATCGCCGGTGCAGGGGGTGCGGCGCATTTGCCCGGCATGATGGCGTCCAAAACCCGCGTGCCGGTGATCGGCGTGCCGGTCCTGACAAAAGCGCTGTCTGGCGTCGATTCGCTTTATTCGATCCTGCAGATGCCAAAGGGATTTCCCGTCGCCACCATGGCCATCGGCGCGCCGGGGGCCGCAAACGCCGCCCTGATGGCCGCCAGTATCCTGAGTTTACAAGACCCCGCAATCGCCGCGCGCCTCGATGCATGGCGCGATGCATTGTCTGCTTCTATCCCACTGGAACCTTCTGATGACTGATCCTCTCCCCCTTGGCAGCACGATCGGCATTCTGGGTGGTGGTCAGTTGGGCCGCATGTTGTCGGTCGCTGCTGCACGTCTTGGCCTGAAAACCCATATCTTTGAACCGGGTGTCAACCCGCCCGCCGCTGATGTGGCACATGCAGTCACGACCGCCCCCTATGACGATCACGCATCGCTCAAGACGTTTGCCGCCTCCTGCGATGTGGTCACGTTCGAATTCGAGAATGTTCCGACAGACGCGCTTGATGTGATCGAGGCGCTCGTCCCGATCCGTCCGGGCCGCGAAGCCTTGCGCATCTCGCAAGACCGGTTGACCGAAAAGGCATTTCTCCAAGGTCTCGGCCTCAACGTCGCGCCTTTCGCAGGCATTACCGACACGGCATCCCTTGATGCGGCGATTGCAAATATTGGCACGCCATCAATCCTGAAAACCCGCCGCTTTGGCTATGACGGTAAAGGTCAGGCGCGGTTGCGCGGGCCGGATGATGCCGCATCTGCGTTGGCCGATATGAACGGCGCGCCCTCGGTCCTCGAAGGTTTCATCGACTTCAGCCATGAAGTGTCTGTGATCGCGGCCCGCAGCATCACGGGGGATGTCGCCTGCTTTGATCCCGGTGAGAACGTGCACCGGAACGGTATATTGCACACCACGACGATCCCTGCGCGCCTTAGCAGTGCACAGCGCACGGATGCGGTGTTGATGGCCGCCAAGATATTGAATGCACTGGATTATGTGGGTGTATTGGGGGTTGAACTGTTCGTGACGCCGAAGGGATTGATCGTGAACGAGATTGCCCCGCGGGTGCATAATTCAGGCCATTGGACACAAAACGGCTGTATGGTGGACCAGTTTGAGCAGCATATTCGCGCCGTCAGCGGATGGCCCTTGGGCGATGGGTCACGTTATGCCGATGTCATCATGGAAAACCTGATTGGCAATGACATGGACCGGGTTTCAGCACTTGCCGTTGAAAAAGACACCGCCCTGCACCTTTATGGCAAGGCGGAGATAAAGCCGGGGCGCAAAATGGGGCATGTGAACCGCATCACGCGGTAATCGCTACCCCGCAAAACGTTCAGCAATATCGCCAGTCATGTAGGACACGCGCCCCTGCACAAAGGTCGCGACAACGCGGCGTGTGCGGCCATCCAGCACCACAAAATCCGCACGCTTGCCCACACCAAGATCGCCCCGATCCGTTAGGCCCAACACCCGCGCAGGCCCCGATGACACCAGCGCCCAAGCATCCGCCAGACTGCACACACCGGTATCGGCCAACAACAAGGCCGCCCGTCGCGCAGACGGATAATGGTAATCGGACGCCAAGGCATCACAATATCCCATCGCGACCAGATCAAGCGCGGACAGATTGCCATTGTGCGACCCGCCACGCACAACATTCGGTGATCCCATCAACACGGCATCGCCCGCGTCATGTGCGGCTTCTGCGGCCTCCATCGTCTCGGGAAACTCGGCCACATGCACCCTACGCCTGCGCCAATCTGCTCGGGTCGCTGCGGTGGCATCATCATGACTGCCCATGCGCACACCATGTTTCGCCAGCGTCATGCAAAGCCAATCAAGCGCGGAGGGCACCTGATCGCGCTCGGCGTGCAAGGCTTGCATCAAGTTCAAATGCGTTTCAGGGCTGCGCCCCGCCTTAAGCGCCTGACCATTCAAACGTCTTGGCGTTTGTCCTGCATCCAATCGGTCATGGGGCAGATGATCGTTAAAAACGATGTATTTTACGCCCCATTCCGCCATCCGTTCCGGCAGTTCGGCATAAAGATCCAGCAGATGTGTTTCAAACCGCAGTTGCGGGTGCAGGTCCGTCACGACCTGATTGTTCACGTTCTTGATCGACGCGAACACCCGGTCGGCAAATTCTAGGCCCCGCATGCCGCCTTCCCAACTGACAAATTGCGCCAGCACGGCGGTCGTAATCCCGTTCGCCGCCAGCTCTGCCTCACAAGCGACCAGCCCCTCGTCCATCTGCTTCATCGCGCCGCGCCGCTGCGCCAGATGCCGCTCAAACCCGTCGCCATGCAGATCAACAATACCCGGCAACACCATGAAACCGGTCAAATCTACAGCGCGACCCACCGCATCCGCGACGATCACACCATCGTTAAAGGACAGCATCTTGGTCTCAAGACCATCTGGTCCCAACACAGAGGCACCGACAAAATCCTTGTTCGGCATTCTAGTCCTCACCCGTCAGACAGGTGCCATCAGAACACCCGACAGCGTCCAGCACCCCTTCGATCAGGGTCATCGAATGGTCAAAGTGGCCGGTATTCAGAAAAGACATCGTTTGCGCAATCACGCGCGGGTTATTCATCATAAATGTATGGGTGACGGGCAGAACGATATGGTCCGACATGCCCTCCAATTTCGTCGACTCGACAGAAACCTTGCCGTCATCAGGCCCCTCCAGAATTGAAGAAAAGTAGGGGTTCAGTGATTGAGAGCCGGCAATGATGCCGACCTCAAAATTGGCGGGCGGCAAGGCGCGCGGCAAAGAGTTTTCCCCTGTGCCCATCTGCATTCCTGCAGGTCCATTGATCCAGTCAAAAGTCGGCAGATCGCCCAATGCATCGACAACTTTGCTGCCCTTGTTCGGGGGGCCAAGCATGACGACACGGCCGACTTGCCCGGCCCCATGCTCTGCCACCCATTGACGGACCAAAATACCGCCCATGGAATGGGTCACAAAATCAACCTTGGCTTCACCGCACGCGCGCACGGCATCCGGCAAAGTCTGACGTACCAATACCTCAACCGGCGCTTCTGTTGACGGATATCCGGGGCGAACAATCCGGTAGCCTTCGGTCTCAAGCGCAGCTTCCATCAAAGCAAATGAAGTCTCCGTCCGCGCAAGGCCATGCAAAAGGACAGCGCACCGTGCGGACGCTTCGGACGTTGCGCAGGAAACGGTCAGGCCGCATACAAGGAAAAGGATCATCAATCGCATAGCAGACCAGATAGACTGATTTGCCACGCTGTGAAATGGTATCTGCATCACGAGCTAGCGAAAGACTGCCGATGCCTGCCTTATGCCCCCGGATTGCTGTGCGTGCGATCCTCAAACATGACAACAGATTGCTGTTGGTTAATGCCTATGCCGGTGGCGAACATCCTCTCATGTGCGCGCCGGGTGGCGGCGTGGAACGCGGCAGCTCCCTTCCCGACAACCTCAAACGCGAGGTTTTCGAAGAAACCGGTTTGCAAATAACCGTTGGTACGCCGTGTCTGGTGAACGAATTCCACGATCCAGAAGGTGAGTTTCATCAGGTGGATATTTACTTCCACTGCACGCTGGCAGGAAGCGCAAAAATTGACCCTGACTGGCGCGACATAGATGCAATCGTGTCAAAGTGGCAGTGGGTGACAGAGGCGGAGTTGAAGCAGGTGCCACATAAGCCCGATACCCTTGGCGCAGTGGCGGGAGTATCCGAAACTCTGTGTATGAGGCTTAGCCCATGCGGTTTTGACGGGTCATTTATTGAACCGTTCGGGGTATAGGATAGCGAACTGGTTTCGCGCGGCAACCCATTCTCTGAC
>Ga0115564_10000034_pt1 | contig 138083 bp, 161 predicted proteins | sample COGITO_mtgs_1105_7_FD_88680 | JGI IMG/M metagenome (GOLD analysis project Ga0115564, IMG submission 88680) | Pelagic marine microbial communities from North Sea - COGITO_mtgs_110523 | ecosystem: Environmental > Aquatic > Marine > Epipelagic | place: Germany:Helgoland, sampling site...
GCATTCAAAGCAGGCCGCGCGAAAATCAAGGTGCAAACCAGTGCAGCGACAGGATTCCCCGGCAATCCGAACACAGGCACCCCGCCCCACATGCCCAGCGCCAAGGGTCGTCCTGGTTTCAATGCAATGCGCCACATCGCGAGCGAACCGGTCTCTTGCAAAAGCGCGGACATGTGATCTTCATCCCCCGCAGACGCCCCACCGGATGTCAGGATCGCGTCACAGGATTGTGCAGCCTCATCCAGCATATCGGACAAAACCACGCGCGTGTCGGGGGCTTTGCCAAGATCAATCGCCTCAAAACCCCAACGGCGCAATTGAGCAAGCAACATGGGACGGTTCGCATCATAGATCTGACCAGCTTCAGCAATCTCGCCTGCCTCGACCAGCTCGTCCCCCGTGGACAAAACGCCAACCTTGAGTGTGCGAAACACTTGCACCTGCGCCACGCCAACCGCGCTGAGCAGCGCTGTGTCTGCAGGCGTTAAACGGCGACCTGTGTGCAAGATCGTCTCGCCGCGTTGCACGTCCTCGCCACCTTTGCGTGCATTGCTACCTGCTTTGATCGGACCGTTGAATGCTATAGCTAGCCCATCGCTGTTCATGTCTTCTTCCAGCACGACCGTGTCGACCCCAGCTGGCAGCGCTGCCCCAGTCAAAATACGCAAAGCCGATCCTTGAGGGACAGAGCCAGAAAACGGACCCCCCGCCGCGGCACGACCTTGAACAAGAGGCAGTTCGTAAGGGCCATCGCCTTGCAATGCCGCATGCGCAAAGCCATATCCGTCCACTGCAGAATTTGCGTCCGGCGGATGCGCACGCATAGCAACAACGTCGCGGGCTAGGATCAAATCACAGGCCTCTGACACCGCACAGCCTTGCTCTGGCGCGACGGTCTTGAGTCTGTCGCGCAACATCGACAGCGCTGTGTCCACAGGGGTCCAATCCACCCCCGCAGGCAATGCGAAGCAATCATTAGTGAGCTTGGGTGCGGTGAGTTTAGCCAACCCGCATGCCCAAATCAGCCAATATAAAATCTGCGATCTCACCCGTCGCGTTAAGATCAAACACAGGGCGGTCTACCTCAAGCGCGCAATCGGCTGCGAAAGCGCGCACGGTTTCACCGGCGATCAATGGATTGCCAGTCTCGCTTCGGTGCGCTTCGATCTTAGCGTGTGCGTCACGCTTGTACCCCTCGACCAGAACCAGATCGACAGGCGTGAGCTTGCTGAGCAGCTCTTCTAAGGTCGGCTCATCCTCCTCGCTGAGTTCATGCATCAAGGCAAAGCGATTGCGCGAGGCAAGCAAGACCTCGCGGGCGCCAGCCGCACGGTGGCGATAGCTATCTTTGCCCGCATGATCCACATCAAAGCTATGGTGCGCGTGTTTGACGGTCGACACAGACAAGCCCCGCGCTGTCATCTCGCTGACGAGACGCTCCATCAGGCCGGTTTTGCCTGCATTCTTCCAACCAACAATGCCGTAGATATTCATATAAGCCTCTCTGCGCGCGCAAGATCTTCAGGCGTGTTCACATTGAAAAACGGATCAAACGGCGTGTTTGGAAACATCGCTTCGCGGCCGCCGTGCTGATCGCTCCAAAGCACGACTTTGCGCAAGCCACCATTCAATGCGGCACGTAAATCATCGCGCAACGCGACGGGCCAAAGCCCAAACGTCGGATGCCTATTGCGCCCGCACTCGCTATCCGGTGTCGCCGCGAGGACCAAAGGATGCCCCATTCCATCCGCTTCAAATATCAGGCGCGGTACGAGATCACAAGGAAAGAAAGGCGTATCAGCGGCCGCTGTCACAATGGTGTCCGCACCTAGCGTTGCCGCCCAATCAAGCCCCGCCAGAACCCCCGCCAAAGGACCGACGAACCCCTCAATACTATCGGGCAGAACAGACAACCCTGTATCAGCGAAACGCGCCGCATCACCATTCGCGTTCAGCGCAATGCCGGCGACCTGCGGCTCCAAACGCTCGATCACGTGATCAAGCAGACTGCGCCCATCAAGCATCAAACGCCCTTTGTCACCACCACCCATGCGCCGTGCCTGTCCGCCTGCAAGAATTACGCCAAGAGGTTGTTTCATGAAGCTTTCCGTCCACTCTTCTTCGGCTCATCTTTAACGTTGGCGAGGTCCGCATCCCAGACAATACGCTCCGCGCCCGCCAAGCATTGAAACCGCTTGCCGCGCATGCGCCCTATCAAAGTCAGCCCAACTTGCTGCGCCAATTCAACGCCCCAAGCCGTAAAACCTGAGCGCGAGACAAGCGCAGGGATCCCCATATGCGCGCATTTGATCACCATTTCAGACGTCAAACGGCCTGTCGTATAAAGGATCTTGTCGCCCGCACGCGCACTGTTTTGCATCATCCAACCCGAGACTTTATCAACCGCATTATGCCGACCCACATCTTCCATATACACCAATGGCTGATCTTTCGCGCACAACACGGTTCCATGGATCGCACCCGCACTCAGATACAACGATGGCGTTGTATTTATCTGCGCCGCAAGCGCGTAAAGCCAGCTCGTGCGCAGCTTCGCTTCGGGCAAACGCAGACCGTCCAGCCCTTCCATCATATCACCAAACACAGTGCCAACCGCACAACCCGACGTGCGCGTCTTCTTCTTAAGTTTTTCTTCGTGATTGGTCGCGTGCTCTGTGCGCACAACAACGACGGCCAGCTCGTCGTCATAATCAATCCGCGTGACCGCACCGGCCCCTTCAAGCATCCCTTGATTGCGTAAAAATCCAAGCGCTAGGTATTCAGGATAATCTCCAATAGTCATTGCTGTGACGATTTCTTGCGCGTTCAGATAGATTGTCAAAGGACGCTCTTCGACCACATCCTGCTCAATCGCAGCGCCGGATTGATCTACACCGACAACGCGCCGCGTCAAAGAAATCCGCGTCATATCTGGGGCAATGATGTAACCTGTCACGTCGTGGTCTCTCCCATTCGCAGCAGTGCATTGATTGCAAAACCGCCCGCCTCAAGATAGCTGCATCTGGCGCGCACAATGTAAAGGCAGCTAATGACATCCACTAGCGTCAAATCAGCCTACAAACAGGGATTTCGCGACGGTGCACCGTTTATTCTGGTGATCGTCCCGTTTTCGATGCTCTTTGGCGTGCTCGCAACCGAGGCGGGCCTCAGCATTTTCGAGACACTCTCCTTCTCCGTGGTCGTTATCGCGGGGGCAGCTCAATTCACGGCGCTGCAATTGATGGGGGAAGATGCGCCGACCTTGGTTGTGCTGGCCTCCGCGTTGGCTGTGAACTTGCGCATGGCGATGTATTCCGCCTCCCTGAGCCCGCATATTGGTGGCGCGCCGCTCTGGCAACGCGCGATTGCGGCCTATTGCACGGTTGATCAAAGCTATGCGGTCTCAATAACCAAATACGAGCTTACCCCAGAGATGAGCCCTCGTGAAAAGATATTCTATTTCTTTGGTACGGTCACACCTGTGATCCCGATGTGGTGGATTTTCACATTAGTTGGCGCATTGATCGGGGAGACGATACCAGCTTCTCTTGCGCTCGACTTCGCGGTGCCCATAACGTTCCTGGCGATCGTTGCGCCTGCGTTGCGCACCCGCGCGCATGTGGGTGCAGCGATCACCGCTGCAATCCTGTCGCTCATGTTCTTCACGATCCCCTATAACCTCGGCATCTTGCTTGCAGGGATCGGTGGCATGATGGTCGGTGCGCAAATCGAAGCACGCAGAGAGGCCTCCCAATGATCGACAGAACCGAACTTTGGATTGTTATCATCTGTCTCGGTATCGGCAGCTTCGCACTGCGCTTCGCCTTTACAGGCCTCGTGGGGGATCGCGAACTGCCTGATTGGCTGATGCGCCACCTACGCTACACAGCCGTGGGCATCTTACCCGCGATCATTGCCCCCGCTGTGCTTTGGCCTGCAGCAACGGGTGGCAATTACGATCTCCCACGCATATGCGCGGCCATCGTCACGCTCGCACTTGGCCTTATTTGGAAAAACGTCGTCGGTGCGATCTTGGGCGGTATCGCCACACTCTACACACTGCAATACCTACTGTCTTAAACCCCTTCTTCGGTCCCTAAGCACCTCGGGGGTTTGGGGGCTGGCCCCCAAGACTTAAGCTGCTCCTAAACGAGCCTAAGCCACCAAAGTTTCAGCGCTCTTCAGATCGACAGACACAAGCTGGCTTACTCCCTGCTCTCCCATGGTCACACCAAACAAGCGATCCATCCGCGCCATGGTCACGGCGTGGTGCGTGATGATCAAGAACCGCGTATCGGTGCGGCGACACATCTCGTCCAGCAAATCACAGAAGCGCGAGACGTTCGCATCATCCAATGGCGCGTCAACCTCGTCGAGTACACAGATCGGCGCAGGATTTGCCAAGAATACTGCGAAAATCAACGCCATTGCAGTCAAAGTTTGCTCGCCGCCCGACAATAGCGACAGGGTCGACAGTTTCTTACCGGGTGGCTGACACATGATCTCCAGACCAGCCTCAAGCGGATCATCGCTTTCGACCAGAACCAAGTTCGCTTCACCCCCACCAAACAAATGCGTAAACAAGAGCGAGAAGTTGCTATTCACCTGCTCAAATGCCGTCAACAATCGTTCGCGACCTTCGCGGTTCAGGCCGGCAATACCACCGCGCAAAGTCTTGATCGCTTCTTCTAAGTCCGCCTTCTCGCCCACAAGCGTGTCATGCTCAACCTGAACCTCTTTGGCGTCTTCCTCTGCACGCAGATTCACCGCACCCAATGCGTCACGCTGGCGTTTCAAACGGTTCACATCCGCTTCAATCACGCCAGAGGCGGGCATTTTATCGACGTCCACCTCAAGCGTTTCTAGCAGTTCCACAGGGCTCGTTTCCATCTCTTCAGAAATACGTTCGGCAGCATAAACGACGGTCTCGCGCGCTGCATCCGTGCGCGCTTCGGAACGCGCGCGCGCTTCGCGAGCTTCCGAGGCCGCGCGCTCCGCTTCGCGCTCACTTTCAACAGCAGCGCGCAGCTGTGTTTCCGCAGCGGCCAGAGCATCGCCCGCTGCACTGCGTCGCATTTCAGCGGTTGAAATCGCATCACTTAACTCTTCGCGTTTCGCGACAATCTCGGCAGGCGCGGCACTCGCATCGCCCAGATCAACTTCTGATCCGGCTTTGCGCTCCGCCAATTCCGCGATGCGTTTCTCTGCGGTTTCCAAACGGTGCCGCCAGCCGCTGACCTCTTTCGTGACCTCTTGCGAACGTTTCAGACGCGCATCACCTTCGCGACGCAATTCATCATGCTGAGAGCGTCGCGCCATCATCGTGATCCGTGACGCCTCAACAGCCATCTTTACATCTTCCACGCCTGCACGCGCTTCTTCCAAATCGCCAAGACTCGCAACAACTTGCTCGCCCTCGACCACCTGTTTGCGCGCAGCCATAGCGTCTTCTTCATGGCGTGTGACGGCCAAACCAAGGCTTTCCAACTTACCTTCCGCAAGATTGCGATCCGCTTCCGCACGACTCAAAGCGCGCGCAGCATCATTGACCAAACGATCCGCATCCTTGCGTGCCTCACGCGCATCACGGTCTGCGCCAGTCAACTCTGCCAAGCGATTTGTCAGCGTTTCATGGGCGCGCTGCGCTGCTTCCACACGCGACGTAGCGCGCTCCATTTCCTGTTTGAGAACTTCCAAACGGTTGAGTTGTTCAAGGCGTAAAGCCGCAGCAGAGGGCGCATCTTCAGCCCATGCGCGATAGCCGTCCCAACGCCACAAATCCCCCTCAAGCGACACAAGTCTCTGACCAGGCTTCAGCTGAGCCTGCAAGCGCTGGCCGTCATCTGCATCAACCAAGCCAATCTGGCTTGCACGACGCTCTAGTACATCCGGCACAGACACGTGCCGCGCCAAAGATGTCACGCCTTCAGGCAAATGTTGGCGATCCTCATAGCTTGGCAAAATACGCCAACCTGAGGGACCATCACTCTCCACTTCAGGGGCGCGTAAATCATCCGCCAAAGCCGCGCCCAGCGCTTTCTCAAAGCCCTGTTCTACTTGCAGGCGATCCAAAATCTGACCGCCTTCTGCCGTGTCGCGCTCGAGCAGCTTTGCCAAGGCCGTGACCTCCGCGCGCAGCGCGTTGGCTTCGCCCTCGGCCTCAGATCGCTCCGCGCGTGCGTCCGCCTCGCGCGCTTGCGTTTCAGTACGCGCAACTTCCGCCGCAGCCAGCGCCGCTTCCGCGCGCTCTGCCGTTGCAATCGCGTCTTTCTCTTTGCCCGCCGCCGTCTGCATATCGCTTTCAGCTTGACCCAACGCAGTGCGCGAGGCTTCAACCGCGACACGCGCGCGATCTGCTTCGCCTTCGCTGCGTTCCAGCATTTTCCGGCTATCGGTCAAAACGCGGTAGGCCGATTGATGGCGCGCAGCCAAACGCGCCACATCTTCTGTGCGCTCGGACAGATCCGCTTCGCGATCTTGCAAAATCGCAGCGGCAGAGCGCGCTTCCTCAGCGGCAGCCTCGAGGCGGTCCTCATGCCCCTCAGAGGCTTTACTCAATTCGCGCGCTTCCCATTCCAAACGCTCAATCGTTTCGCCCGCATCGCGGTTTAGTGAGCCTTCCCGCTCCATGTCTTTATCAAGCTGCACGATCCTGTTTTTCAACGTCTCAATCGTTTGCAAGGCGCGGGCTTCGTCGTCATTTAACGTATCGCGCTGAACCTGCAAACGCTGCAAAATCGCAGCGGACACAGCTTCTTCTTCGCGTAAAGGTGGCAAGAGACCTTCCGCCTCCAAACGTGCTTTCGCAGCTTGACGCGCAGCACTTTCAGCCTGTGCCGCAGCCGTGGTGCGACCACGCAATTCTTCTTCGGCCTGCAAACGCGCGTCATCCGCTTCACGCCAACGACGATAAAGCAACATGCCCTCCGCTTGACGCAACTCATCCCCGATCGCGCGATACCGCGACGCCTGCCGCGCTTGACGGGCGAGCTGGCTCATTTGCGATGCCAATTGTTCAATCACATCATCAACGCGGGCAAGGTTGGTTTCTGCCCCTTTCAACTTCAGCTCCGCCTCGTGACGGCGTTGATAGAGGCCCGAGATACCCGCCGCTTCCTCAAGAATACGACGACGGTTCTTAGGTTTGGCGTTGATCAGTTCGGCAATCTGGCCCTGCCGAACCAACGCAGGGGAATGCGCACCGGTTGAGGCATCCGCAAACAACATCTGCACATCGCGCGCACGCACATCTTTACCGTTGGTTTTATAGGCACTACCCACATCGCGGGTGATGCGTCGAACCACGTCCAAAGTGTCGAGATCATTGAACCCCGCAGGTGCGAGCCGCTCGGAGTTATCTATCTGTAAACTCACCTCCGCGAAGTTGCGCGCAGGTCGCGTGGCTGCACCTGCGAAGATCACATCCTCCATCCCGCCGCCGCGCATCGCGGTAGGGCGGTTTTCGCCCATCACCCAGCGCAACGCTTCAAGAAGGTTGGATTTGCCACAGCCATTCGGGCCAACGACACCTGTCAAACCATCCGCAATGATGAGATCCGTGGGGTCCACGAAACTCTTAAAGCCTTGCAGTTTGAGTTTTGAAAAGCGCACGTCTGCTGCTCTCGCCGTTGATTCTTTGGTGCCTGACTTTGAACAGAGGAACGGCACGAGTCAACGCGACGCCCCTTTATATGCACTTCAAATCGGACTTATCCACAAGATATTGCGTTTTGAGGCGGATTTCCGCGCGGACCAGCAGTTCGCTAAACTCCTACGCGATGTCGCTATCGACCTTGACGGCTGGGGCGATTCAGGGCCATCTGAACCCATGCATGGTACCCGATTAGTGACGCAAAGCGTCTACGGGTCAAATGGGAATGCGGAAATGGGGGATCCAATCAGGGACCCAAAGCCGCAGCCGCCCCCGCGACTGTAAGCGGCGAGCGTTTGGCACCAAGTCACTGGATCGCAAGATCTGGGAAGACGCCAAAATGCTTCGACCCGCGAGCCAGGAGACCAGCCTTGCATGTGAATGACCACATATGCCGTCGGGTGTGACGGCACGAAGGAGAAGACTATGACGACGAATGCAGCAACAATTGAACGCTCTGACAGCTCTGCAATGGGCCTCGCAATCGCAATGCTTGCAGGTGTGTTTTTGCTAATGGCATCTGGCATTGCTCAAGCAACAGTATTGCACGACGCGGCGCACGATCAGCGTCACGCGATGGCATTTCCCTGCCACTAAGCGCAGCGCTCTAACCAGCCAATGACAAAAAATTTGCTGACCAGCGCAGTGCTCGCTGGCGTTGCCGCAGGGCTGATTGCCGCTCTGTTGCAATTCACGTTTGTGATCTCTCATTTGATGGAGGGTGAGCTTTATGAAACAGGTGAGCGCATTCATTTCGCTACCGACGGTTCGACCCAGTCTGATCGTATTCAGCCCTCCATTGGCACAGATTTTGCGCGCCACGGAATGACGCTTGCGTTTAACATGATTACCTACACGGGCTACGGGCTAATCCTGCTCGCGCTGATGGTTTTTGCCAATGGCAAAGGCCACGGCATTACGCCACGCATCGGCCTTATCTGGGGCGTCGCTGGCTTTGTCGCCGTACAGCTTGCGCCTGGTATTGGCCAACCGCCCGGGCTTCCAGGTACAATCGGATCCGAAGTGGGCCCTCGTCAAGCATGGTGGGCGATGACGATTATCGTAACAGCAATCGCGCTGGCTTTAATCGCGTTCAGCAAAAGGTGGACAGCCCTTCTGAGCGTGCCCCTATTGCTCGCCCCTCACCTCATCGGCGCGCCTTACTTGGACACATATTTCGGCGTGGCACCGCCAGAGCTTTCTGCACGTTTCGCAGCACTCAGCTTCGGAACTGCTCTCGCGGGTTGGTCCAGCCTTGGTTTCCTGTGCGCATGGTTCTGGACAAAGGCCGATGCAGCCTAGCGCGCTAGCGCGGCACACGCGCCGTCAGGCAGTGCCGCAAACGACCCGCAGGGCGGGCATCTTCAATGGTGCCCCCTTGCAGAACCCGATACAGCTCTATCAATGCCAAGGTAGCGTCCAAATCCTGTGCGGGATCGACGGAATGAAACAAATAAATGTCCTTTCCCTCTTCACGCAACGCCAAGGAGATAGGCGTATCGCACTGGTTCATGCACGACGTCGTTTCAACAGAAACATCATCGCCCACGCGTTGACGCAAATCTTGCGCAAATGCTTCCCCTTGCGGAGCCTCGCCCGCAGCGGCACATGTATCGCAAATAATGACGCGGGTCATATCTCGCACTTTTTCGTCCAATCGGAGACCTCACATGCCTGCTAAAATTCCTGCCACTGTCATCACTGGTTTTCTCGGCGCAGGCAAGACTACGCTGATCCGTCACATGCTCGAAAATGCCGAAGGCAAGCGCATTGCGCTTATCATAAATGAATTCGGCGACCTTGGCGTAGATGGCGACATCCTCAAAGGGTGCGGTGATGATACTTGCACAGAAGATGACATCATGGAGCTGTCCAACGGCTGCATCTGTTGCACCGTCGCGGATGATTTCGTCCCCACCATGGAAAAGCTTCTCGCCCGCGAGAATAAGCCAGATCACATCGTGATCGAAACCTCTGGTCTCGCTCTGCCGCAACCTCTCATCCGCGCGTTCAATTGGCCAGAGATTTCCACACAAGTCACTGTAGATGGCGTTGTAACTGTGGTTGATGGCAAAGCCGTGTCTGAGGGGCGTTTCGCCCATAACGTTGCGGCCGTCGATGCCCAGCGCAAAATGGACGAGAACCTTGATCACGAGACACCGCTGTCCGAGCTGTTCGAGGATCAAATCGCCTGTGCGGATATGATAGTCGTCAACAAGTCCGATCTCTTGGGCGCAGAGGCATCTGATGCCCTCGCCAAGCAACTCAAATCCGAGAGCCGCGATGGCGTGCAGGTCGTCAAAGCCTCCATGGGTGCTTTGCCTGTTGATGTTCTGCTCGGCAAAGGCATCGGCGCAGAAGGTGACATGGAAGCGCGCCACGAAGTACATCACCACCATCATGATCACGACGACGAGCATTACGATGATGATCATCATGACGATCACCACCATCATCACGATCACGACGCTTTCGAGAGTTTCGTCGTCGAGCGCGGTGAAATCACCGATGCCACTACTTTTGCAGAACAAGTCGCCGATGTGATCCGCACCCATGATATTTTACGTCTCAAAGGCTTCGCCGCGGTGAGCGGCAAACCCATGCGTCTTACGTTGCAAGCCGTTGGTCCACGTGTCGACACCTATTTTGACAAGCCTTTCGGCACTGATCCTCGCATCACGCGTCTCGTTGTGATTGGTCAGGCTGGCCTCGATCATGCAGCAATTTCAGCAGCTCTAATAGCATCATGATCGTCGTTGAGCCCACATCCCCACGCGCCTCTGGCACGCAAGATTTGCTGGAAATGAGCCACGCACTGATGCTGTCGCTCTTCTCCCCTAAGTCCTGCCATTTCTTGGACTTAGACGCGCTAGAGGCCGACAACATCCACTTGTTCGCCGCGCGTGAGGGCCAAGAAACTCTGGGCACAGGCGCGCTGGCAATCAAAGACGGTTACGGTGAAGTGAAATCGATGTTCACGCTTGAAGCCGCGCGCGGCAAAGGTGTCGCCGCCGCACTCCTGCGCCAAATTGAAGACTCAGCACGAGAGCACAATCTCACCGCACTCAAGCTCGAAACGGGGGACACGCTCCACGCAGCCCACCGTCTTTACGAACGTAACGGCTTCACATTCTGCGGATCTTTCGGAGACTACGTTGAAGCCCCCGAAAGCCTGTTCATGGAAAAAACGCTCACGGGTTCGACCCCGTGAACTTATGCCTTATCAGCCGCGTTCTTCTTTATTTGCTCAAGCATCTCTTCCTTGGTCAAACGTTTCTTACCGCGCGCACGACGCGGCGCATGGCCCTTATGATCGTCATGTTTGTTGTACGTATTCGTGCCGAATTTCGGCGCATCTGGGTTCTTCGTGTTCATCAAATTTTCCTCATAGCTTGCCCCCCAATGCACCAAGCGCGACACGCGCACAACTCGTAAGGCCACACCATGCACCTGCTCGCCGCTACCCCCGGTTCCATAGATGATGGCAAAGAGCCCGTTGATCTCGGCCAGACCCCAGCGGATGTGGTGATCATTTCGGCGGCTGACTCAGAACTCGCAGCGCTTTCAGATGCGCGCGGCCAGCTCGAAAACCCATCAACACTCCGCCTTGCGTCGATGATGCACTTGATGCACCCAATGTCAGTTGATCTGCACATCGCCGAATGCGCATCCAAGTCAAAACTCGTCATCGCGCGCGTGCTAGGCGGCGTCGGATATTGGAAATATGGCGCAGAGCAATACGCGGCCCAACTCCATACCGCATGCGTTCCGCTCGCCCTTCTCCCAGGCGATGATAAACCCGACGAAGAACTGCGCCGCCTCAGCACAGTCAGCGATGCAGACTACGATGCACTCTGGGCCTACTGCGTCGAAGGCGGCCCAGACAACGCGCAAAACCTCCTCCGCTACGCCAAATCCATGCTCGATAACTCAGAGAAACCCAGCGCCGCAGCCCCACTCCTGCGCGCGGGCGTCTATTGGCCGGGCGCGGGTATCTCCAATCTCGACGCAGCGCAATCTGCGTGGACCAAAGACGCGCCCATTGTTCCCATCATTTTCTACCGCGCCCTTGTCCAAGGCGCGGGCCTGCACCCGATCAACCGCCTCACCAAAGCGCTAACGAAAGCAGGTTTGAACCCGCTCCCGCTTTTTGTGGCTTCCCTCAAAGATCCTGTCAGCGTCGCCACACTCGAACAAGTCTTCACCACCGCACCACCTAGCGTGATCCTCAACTGCACCAGCTTCGCCGTCGGCTCACCCCATTCAGGCGACAACGCACCGAGCAACCCGCTCACCATGCCTGCCGCCAACAACGCACCGATCTTTCAAGCCGTACTCGCAGGCTCAACCGAAGAGGCGTGGGCGGGCGGTCTCACAGGTCTTTCCGCGCGCGACATCGCGATGAACGTGGCACTACCCGAAGTCGATGGACGCATTCTGTCGCGCGCGATCTCCTTCAAAGGAGAGGCCTATTTCGACGACGCAACCGAGTGCCCCATAGCGACCTATCGCGCGCAAGGAGATCGTATTGCATTCGTGGCAAAGCTCACCGCAAATTGGGCCAGGCTCCGCAAAACGTCCTTTGAAAACCGCCAAGTCGCATTGGTCCTCGCCAACTACCCCAACAAAGACGGTCGTCTCGCCAATGGCGTCGGGCTCGACACCCCCCAAGCGACGGTTAACACACTGCACGCTCTCGCCGATGCGGGCTACACTGTTGAAGATGCGCCGAGCGATAGCGACGTGCTGATGAGTACAATAATGTCCGGTCCCACCAATTGGCTTACGGATCGCGCTGAGAAGTCTGGCGGCGAAACACTGCCGCTCGATATTTACAAACACCACTTCAACGCGCTGCCCTTCGATGCCCGCGAACAAATCACCACACGCTGGGGCGCACCAGAGGAGGATCCTTTCTTCACCGGCAAGGGCTTCAAGCTCTCCATCTTCACCTATGGCAACGCAGTCGTTGGCGTGCAGCCCGCGCGCGGCTACAATATTGATCCGACGGACACATACCATTCCCCCGATCTTGCTCCGCCGCATAACTATCTCGCCTTTTACATCTGGCTGCGTCACGTCCAAGGTGCGCATGCGATTGTACATATGGGCAAACACGGCAACCTCGAATGGCTCCCCGGAAAAGCCATCACGCTGTCTGAAAGTTGCATGCCCGAGGCCGTCTTTGGCCCAACGCCGCACATCTATCCCTTCATCGTGAACGACCCGGGCGAAGGCACCCAAGCCAAACGTCGCGCGCAGGCTGTGATAATCGACCACCTCACCCCACCACTGGGGCGCGCTGAAACATATGGCCCCCTGAAAGACCTCGAAGCGCTGGTAGACGAATACTACGAAGCCGCTGGCGTCGATCCGCGCCGCATTGAGTACTTGCGCCGCGAAATCCTGAGCATGACCTCCAGTACAGGCCTCGACAAAGACGCGGGGCTTTCGGGAGAGGATGAAGATAGCGATCTGGCCAAGCTAGACTCCTATCTATGTGAATTGAAAGAAGCGCAAATCAGGGACGGATTGCATATCTTCGGCAGCTCGCCAGTGAATGACTTGGAACGCGATTTGGCGATTGCTTTGGTTCGTGTCCCACGCGGCACAGGCGTGCATGGCGATGCGTCGTTGATCCGTGCTTTAGCCAGCGATTGCGACGTTGATATTGATCCGCTCGATTGCGAGATGGGGCAGGCTTACAGGGGCCCGCGTCACGCGATGCTGGAAGCCATTAGCACTGACACATGGCGTTCAAATGGGGACACGGTTGAGCGCCTAGAACTGCTCGCGATGGAGGCGATCAACTGGCAAAAAAAGCCTGAGAAATTCATCGAAACCGCCCCTGTTCTAGACGAGCTTCACAAGACCGTTCTCCCCAATCTACGTACGTGTGGCCCTTCCGAAATGAACGGTCTTTTGACCGCACTCGACGGAAAATTCGTCCCGCCCGCTCCGTCCGGCGCACCAACCAGAGGTCGCCTTGATGTACTCCCAACAGGGCGCAATTTCTTCTCCGTCGATAGTCGCGCAGTGCCGACACCAACCGCTTGGGCCCTCGGGTGGAAATCAGCCAATCTGCTGATTGAAAAGCACCTACAAACCCATGGGGATTGGCCGCGCACGATGCTGCTGACTGCTTGGGGCACGGCCAACATGCGCACGGGTGGCGACGACATCGCGCAAGCGCTCGCACTTATGGGCGTAAAACCAAAATGGGACAGTGCCAATCGCCGTGTGACGGGTTTCGAAGTCCTGCCCGAAGGCGTGCTTGGTCGCCCTCGCGTGGATGTCACACTGCGCATTTCCGGCTTTTTCCGCGATGCGTTTCCACAGTTGATCTCGCTCGTTGATAGCGCCGCCAAAGCTGTCATGGCGCTGGATGAGTCTGAAGCTCAAAACCCCGCCGCCGCACGCGCCAAGCGAGAGGGCAACACGTCACGCGTCTTCGGTTCCAAACCGGGAGCATATGGTGCAGGGTTGCAAGCGATGATCGACGAACGCCTTTGGGCCGACAAATCCGACCTCGCCGAAGCCTACCTCGAATGGGGTGGCTACGCTTATGGCGCGGGTGTTGAAGGCAAGCGCGATCGCGCGGGGTTTGAAACACGCCTCAAGCAAACCGAAGCGATTGTGCAAAACCAAGACAACCGCGAGCATGACATACTCGATAGCGACGACTACTATCAGTTCGAAGGCGGCGCTGCTGCAGCCGTTTCAACACTGCAAGGCCATGATCGCCCAATTTATCACAACGACCATTCGCGCCCCGAACGCCCAGTTATCCGCACGCTCGACGAAGAAATCGGTCGCGTTGTGCGTTCACGCGTGGTGAACCCAAAATGGATCGACGGCGTCAAGCGCCACAGCTACAAAGGCGCGTTTGAGATGGCGGCGACGGTCGATTACCTCTTCGCCTTTTCCGCGACGACAGGCGCAGTAAAAAACCATCACTTTGATCTGGTCGAAAGCGCATTCTTAGAAGACGACGACACCCGCGAGTTTATTGCGGAGCACAATGCGCCTGCGCTGCTCGAAATGGCGCAGCGTTTCCAAGAGGCGATAGATCGCGGGCTTTGGACTCCCAAATCCAACTCCGCCCGCGCGCGCATCTCTGGATTGCTGGAGCAATGATCGCGCATGTCGCCCTTTTACTTTCGCTCCAATTGGTTGGCGAAGTTATCACACGCGCGCTTGGCTTGCCCATCCCCGGACCTGTTCTGGGCATGGCGCTTTTGCTTGCTCTGCTGTTCGCGCGCCCAACACTGGTCGATAAAATCGCACCGACAACCACTGAATTACTCAAACATATCAGTCTCTTATTCGTACCAGCAGGGGTTGGCATCATCATGCATCTAGACCGCCTCGCCGAGTCGGGATTGGGCCTGATCGCAGCCCTCATCCTTAGCACATGGGCGGCACTGATCGTGGGCGCATGGACTTTCATTGGCCTCGCAAAACTCAGCGGGAGCAAGCCATGACAGAACTACCCAACATTTGGAGCTACCTTAGCTCTGAACCGCTCGCTTGGCTGACTGCGACGCTCATCGCTTATCTCATCGGCGATTGGTGCGCGCAAAAGACAGGGCGCGGGCCGCTGGCCAATCCTGTGCTGATCGCAGTGATCCTGCTCGGCACGGTCTTGGTGCTGACAGACACCCCCTATCAACCCTATTTCGAGGGCGCGCAATTCGTACATTTCATGCTTGGCCCTGTGACTGTCGCCCTTGCTGTTCCCCTCTATCAGAACCGCACTTTGGTGCGCAAAAGCTTGCTTCCCATGGCAGGTGCACTGCTTGCCGGCTCGTTGACCGCAATCCTGAGCGCCCTGTTTGTTGCCAAAGCGATGGGTGTCAGCGGCGCTGAACTCATTTCCCTCGCGCCCAAAAGCACCACCGCCCCTGTCGCCATCGGCATCGCTGAAAACATGGGGGGACTTCCGACTTTGACCGCAGTTCTTGTCATCCTCACCGGTATCATCGGCGCAATTACAGTTACCCCCCTTATGAATGCGATGCGCATTACAGATTGGCGCGCACGCGGCTTTGCTGTGGGCGTCGCAGCGCATGGCATCGGCACTGCGCGCGCCTTTCATGTGAACCAAACCGCGGGCACATTCGCAGGCATTGGCATGGGCCTCAACGCCCTTCTCACCGCGCTGATAACACCCTATATCTTAATAAACATTTGAGGAGGCACCCCATGAGCGATTCAGAACGCCACGCAATAAAGATGGCCAAAAAGAAAGCCGCGCGCGATAAAATCATGGCCACGAAGACCGATGAAAAGGGTCTGATCGTCATTCATACGGGCAAGGGGAAGGGCAAAAGTTCAGCCGCTTTTGGGATGATCTTCCGCCACATCGCCCATGATATGCAATGCGCCGTGGTGCAGTTCATCAAAGGTGGGATGAGCACGGGCGAGCGTGATCTGATCCTCGGAAAATTCAGCGATATCTGTAGCTTCCACACGATGGGCGAAGGTTTCACCTGGGAAACCCAAGACCGTGATCGAGATACCGAAATGGCGCAAGCCGCTTGGGAAAAAGCCAAAGAGCTGATCCGCGACGAGAGCAACAAAATGGTGCTGCTCGACGAAATCAACATCGCGCTGCGCTATGATTATATCGACGTGAACGATGTGGTGACGTTCTTGGTGGAGGAAAAACCGCCGATGACCCACGTGGTGATGACGGGCCGCAATGCCAAGGATGACCTGATCGAGATCGCCGATTTGGTGACCGAAATGGAACTGGTGAAGCATCCGTTTAGGTCAGGCGTTAAGGCGCAGATTGGGGTGGAGTTTTAAATTAAAAAATATAGATAAAAGTGAGACAGTGATAGCTCGGATTCTATACGTGGTAATGGATTTCGGCCGTCAAAGCTCAGCTTTTGAGTTTAGCGAAATTGAACTTTCTTCGGATTTTTCTACTTACCGAGTAGTATGCTGCGACTGGTTAATTGACGAGGGCAGAGTCCGAGCGTCACAACATGCAAAGTATGCAAACGGGACTTCTAAACTACTCAACCCAGTTTTATCCGCATACGGCATTTCACTTTTAGGCACTAACCTTGGCCCCGTTGAGGATCCCAAATCGCTTGGTGATGCTACAGGCGAAGTTTCCAAACTCAAAGATAATACTCAGAGTTGGGAGACATGTTCGGCGGAGTTCTCGGTGGAATGATAAAGTTTCTAGGTTCCAAGAAAATTTTTCTATTATAGCCGTCAAGCCTGAGACACTTCCTGACGCGCGCCTTTCAAATCCTGAAACGTCGAGCTGATGAAACCCTGATACTGCTTTTCCATATCACTTGTCCTCAAATCAATTTGCTCCAAGATGTACATAACCTCAAGCAGAGACAAGGAACCAGATATGCCCAAAACCCGCCTCCTCACAGAATTCGGTCAAGGCGCGTCCTTGCGCCGCCGAGACTACACACAAGCCGCGAAACGCGCGTTGCAAGATGCGCTTTGGCACAATTCCATCAACCTTGCGGAACTCTTCGGTAAGGAGAAAGAAGCGATGCTGGTCGACGTCGAAGTCGGCGTGCAACAGCCATCTCAACTCGATACAAACGCACTCAAAAGCATCTTCCCTTACGGTCAGATAACCATCAACGCCACAAAGGGTGGCCTTGACGTCCCCCGCCCTGACGGCAATCCGACAGTCATCGCCACAGTGGCGATCAACGTGTCCCTCGATCTGGAGCCAACAGCATGAATGATCAACGCTTCATCATCGAAATGGGCTCCGGCAACGATCAATACGGGATGGATTACACCAAGGCCGCCGCTCGCGCGATCGAGGATGCGATCCGCCACTCAAGTATCCCCATGCTCGCCGCGCGCGGCATCCCGCATCAAGACATGCGCGTGCAGGTAACTATTGGCGTGCAAGAACCGGACAAGCTCGACACGGAGGCACTTAAAGCCGCTCTCCCGCGCGGCACCACAACAATCACAGCAACCCATGGCGGTCTCAACGTCGCGAACCGCAACACTGACAGCACAATCGTCATTGCCACCGCCGCTGTCGAAGCTTTCCTTCCAAAGCAAACATAAACTTCATCTTTCCAAATAAACTTCGGGGGTGCGGGGGCTGGCCCCCGTTCCAAGCTTGCCGCAAAGCGTTACTGGTCATATAAATTGACCAATCAGCAAGAAAGCGCCCCATGCCGTTTCGCCCCGTCGAGCCCGAAAAACTCTCCACTGCGGTCATTCGCCAGATCGAGGATCTGATCCTACGCGGCATTCTGCGCCCCGGCGAACGGCTCCCGTCCGAGCGTGAACTGTCCGAACGCCTCTCTGTGTCACGACCCTCTCTGCGCGACGCAATTGCCAGCTTGCAAAACGACGGCCTCCTGGCCAGTAAAGCAGGCGCTGGCGTTTTCGTCGCAGATGTCTTGGGATCCGCATTCTCACCGGCCCTAACCAGCCTTTTCGCACGCCATGATGATGCGGTGTTCGACTACCTGTCGTTCCGGCGTGACATGGAAGGGCTCGCGGCAGAACGTGCTGCCAAGCTCGGCTCTCAAACGGATCTGGATGTCATCAATACCGTTTTTCAAAAGATGCAAGCTGCGCATGACAAAAACGCGCCTGAGGAAGAAGCGCAGCTGGATGCGAACTTCCATCTTGCGATCATCGAAGCGAGCCATAACGTCATCATGCTGCACATGATGCGCTCTATGTATCAGCTCTTGCGGGAAGGCGTGTTTTACAATCGCCAAGTGATGTTCAAACAACGTATGACCCGCGACGCACTTTTGGAACAACACGCAAAGATCAATGATGCGCTTCAGGCCCGCGATCCTATCAACGCGCGCGCCGCCATCGTCACGCATTTAAGCTTTGTTGAGAGCGCATTGCGCGATGATGTAAAAGCGCAGGCCAATGAGTTGATCGCGCAGCAACGCTATGAACATGAAAAAACGAGAGGTCGCAAATGAAAGTCGCAATCGTCACAGGGGCCGCGCGCGGCATTGGACTGGCAACGACACAGCAATTCCTCGCCAAAGGTTGGCGTGTCGCGATGGTGGATTGGGATGGCGATGAGCTCGCGTTAAGCGCGAAGAGCCTCGAAAACGTGATCACGCTCACCTACGACATTTCCCAAACCCAAGACGTTGCTCGCATCGTGTCGCAAACCCTCGATACTTTCGGCCAAATTGATGCGCTAGTGAACAACGCAGGCATCGCGGATTTTGGCCCGATTGAGCAAACCGATTTTGAGCGCTGGCGCAAGGTCATGTCGATCAATCTCGATGGCACCTTTCTTATGTCAGAGGCCGCGACAGAGGCGTTAAAGAAAACCAAAGGCGCGATTGTGAACATCGGGTCCATCTCTGGCCTACGCGCCTCGACCCTACGGGTGGCCTATGGCACATCCAAAGCCGCGGTAATCCATCTCACCAAACAACAGGCTGCGGAGCTTGGCGAATACGGTATCCGCGCCAATTGCGTCTGCCCCGGCCCCGTGCGCACCAAATTGGCCATGGCTGTGCACACACAGGATATAATCGACAGCTACCATGACGCAATTCCACTCAATCGATACGGATCAGAGGACGAAATCGCATCCGTCATCACCTTCCTCTGCTCATCCGAAGCAAGCTATGTCACAGGCCAGATAATCGCATCCGACGGCGGGTTTGAGAGCACGGGCGTCGGCCTACCAGCACTGCGCACATGATTATCCGCCCAGAAACTCCCACAGATATTGATACGATATATGCGCTAACCGCCATCGCCTTCGCACCCCAACCGTTCAGCGAAGGATCAGAGCCTGACATCATCAACCGCCTGCGCGCTGCGCTTTTCGTTTGTCACAGAGCAGGACGGGCAGATCTTGGGGCATGTCGCGCTTTCGCCCGTTACGATAAACGGCCAAAGCAATTGGTTCGGCCTTGGCCCCATCGCTGTCATACCAGAGCGTCAAAAACAGGGGATCGGCACAGCACTGATAAAGCGCGCGCTTACTGAGTTGAACCAGATCATTGCGGGCGGCTGCGTTTTGGTTGGCAATCCAGACTACTACAGCCGCTTCGGGTTCATCTCCAACGGGGCGCTCACCTATTTCGACACGCCCACCCAATATTTGCAATTTACACAGCTCACAGGATCAGAGCTGCGCGGTGAAATCACCTATCACGACGCATTTGGCGGCGCTTAACCGCGCAATTGTGGCTTCATCGCCTGAAAAATCACAGCCGTCGCGACATTGGCAAGGTTAAGAGAACGGACCTTGTCGCTCAGCATCGGCAAATGAAACACGCGATCCTCAAGACCGTCCAACAATGACTTTGGCAAACCCGCTGATTCACACCCGAACACAAGATAACTGTCAGGATCATAATCGGGTTCATACAAGCTTTGCGCGCCGTGCTCTTCAAAAAAATAGAGCTGATCGCGCATAGGTTTGCGGGCCTCTATGAAGGCCCCCCAATCGTCATAAAGCGTAAGGTTTACATGCTTCCAATAGTCCGTCCCCGCACGGCGCACAGATTTTTCATCCAATGAAAAGCCCAGCGGTTTGATCAAGATCAGTTCAAGGTTCAGTGCCACACAAGTCCGCCCAATTGCGCCAGTGTTCCAAGGGATTTCCGGCGTGACGAGCACGATTTTCATGCGAGGGGTGTTCATCAAGGACTTGGCTTTCTCTCGTCAATCTTGGTTCGTCTGCAGACGCGGATACAATAGATTGAAAACTTTAAGCAATCTTATTCAAACGATTCAAATGACGATTTCCAGCTTTGCTCGTTTATTCTGTCCGAACAGCAATCCGCCGCTTTTGAAAACCCGTGCGTGATTGTTCAAACCCAGCGCTTTCATAGAAATCAAGAGTGGATGGTTTAGTAGAGCCTGTAGTCAAAATAATTTTGTAACAGTCATGCTCCCACGCGCGATTAGAAGCAGCATCTAGAATGAGCTTGCCGTACCCCAGGCCTCTATAATCAGAATGGGTCACTACGTTCTCAATAAGCGCAGAGGATGCGCCACCTCTAGTCAAATTTGGAACGATCACAAGAGTGCGCGATACTATAATAACGTTGTCGATTTCTCCCACCAACACACAGCTACCTTCGTATTGTGATAGCTTGACTAAGTTGCGTTTGGCTAGTTTGGTTGAATAGTTTACGTTGTCTTTAGAAAGATGCACATACAAGGCCTGCAAAGCGTCGATGTCATCGACCGTGGCTATTTGCAAACGCAGTTGATGGTTCATGATCGACAAATACTTGGACGTAAAAATTTCGCAACCTTCAAAGCCATTTCCGCAAAGCAAATCTACTCGAGGTTTCCTTACACCCCCAACTCCGTCTCCAAGAAACGCTCGAACGCGTCCATGTCTAGTTCTTCGAATTGACCAAAGCTTTGCATCCAAACGGACGCATCTTTCATCGCGTTCGGTTCAATCTTGCACCACTTAACACGACCCCGCTTTTCTTGAGAAATCAAACCAGCTTTTGTGAGTATCACCAAATGTTTGGACACCGCCGCTAATGACATCTCGAAAGGTTCAGCAACATCTGTGACGGCCATATCGTCCTCCAGCAGCATCGACAGGATTGCACGGCGGGTGGGGTCGGCAAGGGCCGCGAAGGTAGTGTCGAGGGATTGGCTCATACCGCCATAAACGCAAAGCGGAGTTGATCGTCAACCAAATGGTTGAACATGCAGCACCTTCAATATGCGTCGGTTTTGCCCCTGCGCCCAGCTGTCGCAGCCTAGATTTTATAAAAAAACTTTACTATAACAAAGGCTTAACTAAAACCCACATTCTATTGACTCCTATCTTCAGCGGCCTTAGCACAGCCGGTGAACCTCATTGGTGGGATTTGCTCCGTTGACCGAGCCTGACAATAAAGACCGTCTTAAGCAATTGGACGACCGGATCGCTCAGGTGAAAGCAACGCAAGACGGCGGCCCAGCAACCGAGGAACACTATAGTGCGGCCCAACAAGGGTGGCGCATGGTGACAGAACTAGTCGCCGGTCTTGGGATCGGTTTTGGCATCGGATACGGACTGGATGTGCTTTTTGGCACGCTTCCTGTCTTCATGGTGCTGTTTATTATGTTGGGTCTCGCGGCCGGTATCAAAACGATGATGCGCACCGCACAAGAGATCCAGGACAAACAAATGTCTGCTCAGGCGGACGCGCAGAAAGAGGACTGAAGCATGGCTGAGGAAAAAGGCGGACTAGTGTTCCACCCAATGGATCAGTTCATTGTCAAACCTTTGTTTGGGGATGGCGCGATTGGCATGTTCACGGTTACGAACATGACACTTTGGCTTGCACTGGCAGCGATCTGCACCATCGTATTGATGGTTTTCGGCACATCTGGCCGCGCAGTGGTCCCGGGTCGCGCGCAATCAGTCGCGGAACTGGCTTACGGTTTCGTCTACAAAATGGTCGAAGATGTGACAGGCAAAGACGGGATCAAGTATTTCCCCTACATCTTTACCCTATTCATCTTCATCTTGTTTTCCAACTTCCTCGCTTTGATCCCCATGTCCTTCTCGCCAACATCGCACATTGCGGTTACAGCAATCTTGGGCTTTGGCGTGTTCTTTGTTGTTACAGTCATCGGCTTCATCAAGAACGGCGTTAGTTTCCTTGGCCTCTTCTGGGTCGCAAGCGCACCTTTAGCTCTGCGCCCCGTTCTGGCCTTGATCGAGGTGATCTCTTACTTCGTGCGCCCTGTCAGCCACTCTATTCGTCTTGCAGGCAACGTCATGGCGGGCCACGCGGTTCTTAAGGTTTTCGCGGGTTTCGCAGCGCTCACAGCGGTCGCGCCGCTTTCGATCCTTGGCGTCATGGCGATCTACGGTCTCGAAGTATTGGTCTCCGCGATCCAGGCCTACGTATTTACTATTCTGACGTGCGTCTATCTGAAAGATGCGCTTCACCCGTCTCACTAACTAACGTCGGGCTGCGCGATTGGCGCGCACCCTACGCATCTATCTAAACTTCCAATCGTAAGGAGAAATACTATGGAAGGCGATCTCGCACACATCGGCGCAGGACTTGCAGCAATCGGTTCCGGCGCAGCCGCTATCGGTGTTGGTAACGTTGCAGGCAACTTCTTGGCTGGCGCATTGCGCAACCCATCCGCTGCTGCTTCGCAGACAGCAACACTCTTCATCGGCATCGCGTTCGCAGAAGCACTGGGCATCTTTGCATTCCTCGTGTCCCTTCTGTTGATGTTCGCAGTCTAAGCCGACTGATCTAATCCTTACGCGCGGGCGGCCCTGCTAACCCTAGGCCGCCCGATGTAGAGAAAAGTTCCGACGGAGGACGACATGGCTACCGAAACAACAGGTGCCGTCAGCTCATGCGTGGATTCCCATGGTTCAGCCATTGGTATGCCGCAACTGTGCTTTGAATGGTTCCCAAACCAGATTTTCTGGCTCGTTCTCACTCTCGCAGTGATCTTTCTTGTCCTGTCCCGCATCGCGCTTCCGCGCATCGCTGCGGTTCTGGCAGAACGTCAAGGAACGATTTCAAATGACATCGCCGCAGCTGAAGCGTTGAGAAACAAAACAGCAGATGCGGAAGATGCGTATAACAAAGCCCTCGCAGATGCGCGTGCCGAAGCACAAAACATCGTGGCAGGTGCCAAAGCAGATATTCAAGCTGACCTCGACGTCGCTATCGCGAAAGCGGACTCAGAGATTAGCGCGAAAGCGGCTGAATCGGAGAAGGCAATCGCTGAAATCCGCGCAGGAGCTCTCGCAAGCGTTGAAGAAGTTGCCAAAGACACAGCGGCTGAGATCGTCTCGGCTCTGGGTGGCAAGGCTTCGGCAAAAGATGTGGGCGCGGCTGTCGCTGCCCGCTTGAAAGGATAAAGTCATGCGCATCAAAGCACTTGCACTCCTCCTGACAGTCTCGGCTCAGCCTGCCTTTGCAGCCTCTGGTCCATTCTTCTCGCTCGGCAACACGGACTTCGTTGTGTTGCTTGGCTTCTTGCTGTTCATCGGCGTTTTGTTCTACTTCAAGATCCCTGACCTTTTGGGTGGCCTTTTGGACAAACGCGCAGAGGGCATTCGCGACGAGCTCGACGAAGCGAAAGCGCTGCGTGAAGAAGCTCAAACACTTCTTGCCTCCTACGAACGCAAACAAAAAGAAGTCCAAGAGCAAGCAGATCGTATCGTGGAAGCGGCAAAAAAGGACGCAGCGCTTGCTGCGGAACAGGCGAAAGAGGATCTCAAAGCCTCCATCGCGCGCCGCCTTGCAGCAGCGCAGGACCAACTGGCCTCCGCCGAAGCAGGTGCAGTCAAAGAAGTGCGTGACACAGCCGTCACAGTGGCAATCGCTGCGGCAAACGATGTGATTGCGAAGCAGATGACAGCCAAAAATGGCGCTGCATTGATCGACGATGCCATCGGCGAAGTTTCTTCAAAACTGCACTAAGCACTTTTAAAAACCTAATTGAATTCGCCCGGCCATCGCGTCGGGCTTTTTCTTTTCTTAACCTTTCCTATTTCCTTAAATATCCTGGGATTTGGAGCAGCGGCTCATACAGCACGCCCATCTTGACTCCCAAACATCAAACCTCAACGATGCCTTCATGACATCAAATACGCTCCGCAAAATCACCGAAAACCCCGATCTCGACATCTCGATGCCCGACGGCACCCGCCTCTCCGCACGCACTTGGATGCCCGACAACGCACCAGACGCCCCCGTCCCTGCGATCCTTGAATTTTTGCCCTACCGCAAACGCGATGGCACCACAGCGCGGGACTGCCTCACACACCCCTATTTCGCGCGCCGCGGCTATGCCTGTATCCGCGTCGACACGCGCGGCAACGGCGATAGCGAAGGGCTGATGGACGACGAATATAGCCCCCAAGAACTCGCAGACGCGGTAGAAACAATCAAATGGCTCGCCGCGCAGCCTTGGTGCTCCGGCACTGTTGGGATGATGGGGATCAGCTGGGGCGGCTTCAACGCTTTGCAAGTCGCAGCGCTGCAACCCGACGCTCTCAAAGCGATCATCACGCTCTGCTCTACAGTGGATCGCTACGCCGATGACATCCACTACAAAGGCGGCTGTTTGCTCAATGAAAACCTCGGCTGGTCTGGCACGATGTGGTCCTATTCCTCGCGTGCGCCCGACCCAGCATTGCGCCCTGACAACTGGCGCGAAATTTGGCTAGAACGCCTCGAAAACGAACCCTTCCTTGCTGCGACTTGGCTCGATCACCAACGCCGCGACGCTTACTGGAAACACGGCTCAGTCTGCGAAGACTACAGCAAAATCAAAGCCGCCACACTCGCCATTGGTGGTTGGGGTGATGCCTATAAAAACGCACCTCCCGCACTCATAGAAAACCTCAATGCACCTGTAAAAGCGATCATCGGACCATGGGTGCACAAATACCCACACTTCGCCATCCCAGAACCGCGGATTGGCTTTTTGCAAGAATCCTTGCGTTGGTGGGATCGCTGGCTCAAGGGGATCGAGACTGGCGTCGAAGATGACCCTCTCTACCGCCCATACCTTATGGAGTCTGTGCCGCCGAAATCGTGGTACACCGAACGCGCAGGTTCATGGCTCGCTATCGCCGAAAAACCCTCAGATCTCCCGCGTGAGACTTGGCATTTTGGCGAAAACAGCCTTCAAGAATGCCCCGCAGCGTTCAGGAAAACCATTCAATCCCCCCAAACCTGCGGCGCACATTCAGGTGAATATTGCGCGATTTGGCTGGGGCCAGAATTGCCCGATGATCAGCGCAGCGATGATGCGATGTCGCTGGTGTTCACATCCGAACCAGTCACAGCGAAACGCGACATAGTTGGCGCGCCGCAAGTAACACTCACCCTCAGCTCCGGCACTGCGCAGGGTCAAATCGCTGTACGTTTGCTCGACATTCAACCCAACGGCGCAAGCGCACGCATCACTTATGGCGTTCTTAACCTCTCGCATCGCCATAACCACGCCAACCCTTCTGCAATGACGCCGGACAGCCCCGAAGAGGTCACACTCGATCTGGATCATATCGCGTATCGCCTGCCCAAAGGCCATCGCCTGGGTGTTGCTGTGTCGACCGCCTATTGGCCCCTGATCTGGCCCAGCCCGGAAGCAAGCAAATTAACCTTAACCGAAGGGTCGCTCAGCTTTCCATTGCGCGCCAGCGGCGACACTGATGAATGGACTTTCGAGACACCCGAAGGAGACGAACCATGGCAGGTTGAGACCATCCGCGAGGGATCAAACAGCCGCAAAACTGTGACAGATTGGGCCACAGGAGTCGTCACGCTTGAGATCCTTGATGATTTCGGCAAGGTCAAAGATAGTGATCACGGTCTCATCAACGGCTCCATCGCGCGCGAATGGTGGTCAATCCATCCCGATGATCCCCTTAGTGCTAAGGGCCGTACCCATTGGAGCGATGAGTTAGAGCGCGAGGGAATCACTCTTCGCACCGAAGCTACATCCGAGATGACCTCTGACGCCACGCATTTCCACCTCACAGCGCGCTTAGAGGCCTTTGAAAACGGTGACCTAATCTTCGAAAAAGACGTGCAGCGCAGCATTTTGCGCGACAACTTGTGAAAGCGTGATGGGGAAAAAGCAATTAACCCTTGCTGAGCGCGCCGCAATCCGCATTGTTAGCGTCACTAATATGAAAACCGCCTGCTTATAACGACGGCGGATCAAGATACCTAACTTGGAGACTTCAAATGCAAGATCAACTCGACTACCTCGCCAAACGTGCGAGCGCTGGTAAACTGTCACGCCGTGACTTCATGGGCAAAGCCTCCGCACTAGGCGTGAGCGCCGCAGCTGCAAGCACGGTGTTCGCGACAGCCGCGCAAGCGATGACACCCAAAAAGGGTGGCGATCTAAAGATTGGTTCCACCGGTGGCGAAAGCACGAATTCGCTCGACCCTGCGACATACGCAAGCCAAGTGCCCTATCACAATGGTCGTCAATTCGGTGACACATTGGTAGAAGTCTCTCCAACAGGCGAGATCGAACCACGCCTCGCGACGAGCGTTGAAAGCACGCCAGACGCGAAAACATGGATGTTCAAACTGCGCCAAGGCGTTGAATTCCATAACGGCAAGACAATGACTGGCGACGACGTCCTCAAAACAATGGAGCGTCATTCGAACGAAGATTCTAAGTCCGGTGCGTTGGGCGTTATGCGCAACATCGAGAGCATGAAGGTTGAGGGCGACACGTTCTCCATCACGCTCAAAGATGCGAACGCTGACCTGCCTTACCTGATGTCTGATTATCACCTGATCGTTCAGCCAAATGGCGGCATGGACAACCCTGCCGAAGGCGTTGGCACTGGCCCATATAAGATGGAAGTTGATGAGCCGGGTGTGCGTCACATGTACTCTAAGTTTGCAAACTATTGGGGCGATGACGGCCACTTTGATTCCGTCGAGATCCTCGCGATCAACGATGCGACCGCGCGTACAGCGGCGCTTCAGTCAGGTCAGGTGCACCTGATCAACCGTCTTGAGCCTAAGATTGCCGGCCTCCTGTCACGCGCACCTGGCGTTCAAGTTCAGTCCACTCCGGGCCGTGGTCACTATGTGTTCATCATGCATACGAACACTGCGCCGTTTGATAGCAAAGAGCTGCGTCTTGCGCTTAAGTATGCGATAAACCGAGAAGAAATGGTCGAGAAAATTCTGCGTGGCTACGGTTCTGTTGGTAACGACATGCCGATCAACGCAGCCTATCCTTTGTTTGATAGCTCGATTGAACAGCGTATGTATGACGTGGACAAAGCGAAAGAACACTACGCAAAGTCTGGTCACGATGGCTCGCCCATTATCTTGCGTACCGCTGATGGTGCCTTCCCAGGTGCTGTTGATGCTGCGCAGCTGTTCCAGCAATCCGCTCAGGCTGCTGGCATTCCATTGGAAATCAAGCGCGAACCAAACGATGGCTACTGGTCCGAAGTCTGGAACAAGCAGCCCTTCTGCGCATCTTACTGGGGCGGTCGTCCGGTTCAGGATCAGATGTATTCGACAGCGTATCTTTCAAGCGCAGATTGGAACGACACAAAGTTCAATAATCCAGAATTTGACGCCAAACTTTTGGCTGCAAAAGCAGAGTTGGACGGCGAGAAGCGCAAAGCACTATATTCCGAGATGGGCCAGTTGGTGCGTGAAGAAGGCGGTCTTATTTGCCCAATGTTCAACGACTTCATCGACGGTGTCAGCGACAAGCTTGTGGGTTGGGAAGTCGATCCAAACGGCGAGCTGATGAACGGTCAGGTCACACGCAAGCTGTCCTTCGCATAAGGTCGGGTTAGCGCATGCACCCGATTTTGAAATTGGTGTCCCAGCGTTTAGCGCTGGGGCTACTGCTCCTTCTCGCAGCGTCTGCGTTGATATTTGTGGGAACGCAAATTCTTCCCGGTGATGTTGCTGCTTCTATTCTAGGCCAATCCGCGACCCCTGAGGCGCTGGCCAATCTTCGTGCAGAATTGGGCCTGAACGAGCCTGCTTTGAGCCGCTATTTCAGCTGGCTTGGTAGCGCAGTCACAGGTGATCTCGGCACAGCGCTCACCAACGGTCAGGATATCGCGACATCAATGGGCAAACGCCTTGGCAACACCTTGTTCCTTGCCTTTTGGGCCGCTGTTGTCTCCGTGCCTCTCGCGATCTTTCTTGGTCTTCTGGCAGTACGCTACAAAGACCGCTGGCCCGACAAATTGATCTCAGCCGTCACGCTCACCTCTATCTCAATCCCCGAGTTCCTGATCGGTTACGTGTTGATGTATTTCATCGGTGTCAAACTCGGCTGGGCGCCATCCGTGGCGATGATCAACGACAGCATGAGCCTTGGTGAAAAGCTCGCAGCTATCGCACTCCCGGTCACTGTGCTGACCCTCGTGGTGCTAGCCCACATGATGCGCATGACCCGCGCCGCCATTCTTAACGTGATGCAATCCGCCTATATAGAAACCGCAGAACTCAAAGGTCTCAGCAGCTTCCAAGTCATCTCGCGCCACGCTTTCCCTAACGCGATTGCACCAATTGTGAACGTCGTCATGCTCAACCTCGCCTACCTTGTTGTGGGTGTCGTCGTGGTCGAAGTGGTCTTCGTTTATCCGGGCATGGGTCAGTATTTGGTCGATCACGTGGCCAAGCGAGATGTGCCAGTTGTGCAAGCCTGCGGCCTTGTTTTCGCAGCCGTTTACATCCTGCTCAACATGGTCGCTGACATTGTGTCGATCCTTGCGAACCCGCGCTTACGACACCCTAAATAGGAGGACCGGACATGTTCAAGAATATCCCCATATCCGCCCTCATCGGCCTTTTCTTTACAGGTCTCTATTTTTTCATCGCCATCTTCGCCCCATGGATCGCCCCCTACGGCATGGCGGAAGCCGTCGGCGACGTGTGGGAGCCATCCTCGGCCAAACACTGGCTCGGCACAGATAGTATCGGACGCGACCTGCTCAGCCGGATGATCTATGGCGGACGCACAACAATCTTCATCGCTACAGCGGCGACGATCCTCAGTTTCACGCTCGGCTCCTGCCTTGGCCTTTTAGCAGCAGTCATGGGCGGTTGGGTCGACCAAGCCATTTCACGCTTCGTAGATTTGATCATGTCGATCCCCACTTTGATATTCGCGCTCGTGGTCCTCTCGGTCATGCCCGTTACGATCCCGGTGCTTATCCTCGTCATGGGTCTCTTGGACTCAACACGCGTCTACCGACTCTCACGCGCAGTTGCAGTGGACATCAACGTGATGGACTACGTCGAAGCCGCAACACTGCGCGGCGAGGGGCGAGGCTGGATCATTTTCCGTGAAATCCTACCCAATGCACTTAGCCCACTGGTCGCCGAAATGGGGCTGCGTTTCATCTTCGCAGTCCTCTTCGTCTCGACGTTGTCGTTCCTTGGTCTCGGCGTACAGCCCCCCGGTGCAGATTGGGGCGGCATCGTGAAGGAAAACAAAGACGGCATCGTCTACGGCATCCCCGCCGCATTGGTACCAGCCTTCGCCATCGCAACGCTCGCAATTTCAGTGAACCTCGTAGCGGACTGGATCTTGAACAGAACCACCTCTCTCAAAGGAGGGCGCGGATAATGAGCGATCCACTCCTCAAAGTATGCGGTCTCAAGATCGACGCGACAGTTTATCCACCAGATGCCAAACCTCACCAGATTAAGATCGTGCATGGCGTCGATTTCGAGCTGCAAAAGGGCAAGGTCCTTGGCCTCATCGGTGAATCCGGCGCGGGTAAATCCACGATCGGCCTCTCTGCGCTTGGCTATGGGCGTGGCGGCGTGGAACTCACGGGCGGTGAAGTTTGGGTCAACGGACGCGACATCCTGCAAGGCGGTATCGCGGATCTGCGCAAACTGCGCGGCGCGGAAGTCACCTATGTGGCGCAATCCGCTGCTGCAAGTTTCAATCCTGCCAAAAAAATTATGGATCAGGTGGTTGAGGCCTCCGTCAGCCAAGGCAAGTTCTCCCGTTCAGATGCCGAAGCTAAAGCGCGGCTCTTGTTTGCCAAACTCGGCCTGCCCGATCCAGACAACATCGGATCGCGCTACCCACACCAAGTCAGCGGTGGCCAACTACAACGTTGCATGACAGCGCTCGCGCTGTGCCCCGAGCCTGATCTGGTGGTCTTCGATGAACCAACCACCGCGCTTGATGTAACCACGCAAATCGACGTGCTCGCAGCCATCAAAGAAGCGATCCGTGATACCGGCGTTGCTGCGCTTTATATTTCTCATGACCTCGCCGTAGTGGCGCAGGTCAGCGATGATATCATGGTTCTGAAAATGGGCGAGATGGTCGAATATGGCCCCGTCGATCAAATCATCAACACCCCGCAGGAAGAGTATACCAAAGCCCTCGTCTCCGTGCGCTCGATCAATAACGAAGAAAAAACGCCGACGGCTCCGATCCTAAGCGCCAAGAACATAACCGCGCGCTACAAGGGCACCAAATTCGACGTGCTGCATGATGTCAGCATTGATATCTCTCCCGGCCAAACCCTTGCGGTGGTTGGTGAATCCGGCTCTGGCAAATCTACGCTCGCGCGCGTGATTACGGGCCTTCTGCCCCCCAAAGACGGCAGCACAGATTTCGCAGGCCGCACACTTAGCCCCGATCAACCGAGCCGCACCAAGGAAGACCTGCGCGAATTGCAGATGATCTACCAAATGGCGGATGTGGCGATGAACCCGCGACAGACCGTGGGCACGATCATTGGCCGGCCCTTAGAGTTCTACTTCGGCCTCAAAGGTGCCGAAAAACACAAACGCATTAACGAATTGCTTGATGAGATCGAGATGGGCGATGGCTTCATCGACCGTTATCCAGCCGAGCTTTCCGGCGGTCAAAAACAACGTGTCTGCATCGCCCGCGCGCTGGCAGCGAAGCCCAAGCTAATAATCTGTGATGAAGTCACCTCCGCACTCGATCCACTCGTCGCTGACGGCATCCTAAAACTGCTGCTTAATCTGCAAAAGCGCGAAGACGTAGCTTATCTCTTCATCACCCACGACCTCGCCACAGTGCGCGCCATCGCGGACAGCATCGCGGTGATGTATCAAGGCAAAGTCGTGCGTTACGGTGCCAAATCCGAAGTGCTCAGCCCGCCCTTTGATGACTACACCGACCTGCTCCTAAGCTCTGTGCCAGAAATGAATCTCGGTTGGCTCGAAAACGTCATTGCCACACGCAAAATGGAAAGTGCTGGCAACTAGCGCGACTTCATCTTTCTAAATTAACTTCCGCCGGAGGCTCCTATGGATCGCAAACTACTCCTCATAATCCTTGATGGTGTGCCCTTGCGAAACTGGACCCGTCTGTTCGGCAATCTCGAGGGCTGGGTCGACGCAGGAACGGCACAAAAATGGACCATGACCAGCGTGTTGCCGTCGATCTCTGCAAGCTGTTATGCATCTATCCACACAGGCGTGACCCCGCAGGAACATGGCTGCACCGGCAACGGAAATGTGTTTCGCATCAACAAACCAGACCTCTTCTCTGAAATCAGAAAAGCGGGCGGTATAACAGGCGCAGTCACCCATTCCTTCTGGTCAGAGTTTTTCAACCGCCACCCCTTCGATTACGTGCGCGATATTGAATACGACGAACCTGAAAGCCAGACGATCAACCATGGTCGTTTCCATTCGATGACAGGCTACGGCGCGGCCAATCAAATGACGCCGTCCGATCTAGATCTCTTCGCGACGCTCACCAATCTCGCGCTAAAAAACAATCTGAATTACGGCATCCTGCACACGTGTACGCTTGATAGCATGGGGCATCGCTTTCAGCACGAAAGTCATGAGATGGACCATGCCTGTTTTGTGATGGACGAAATGCTCGCCCCGTTTATTCCGCGCTGGCGCGAGATGGGCTATGAGGTGATCGTCACTGCAGATCACGGCCAAGATGCACGCGGACATCACGGCGCGCGCGATCCATTGCAGCAAGAGTTCGCGCTTTATTACTTTGGCGACGCAAATGGGCCAAGCTCCGATACGCCATTGCACCAGTTGCAACTCGCACCCACAATCCTGTCACGACTTGGTGCCCCAATTCCGTCAACTATGACGGCCAGACCGTTTCTGAATTAGTAAGGCCAGCGGCCCGCCCCCAATGCACTCACCGCTTCTTTGATCCGCTCAAAACTCGCGCTTGAGCGCGCAGACATGTGCCGCGCGCGCATATGGCCATGCACCAAACCTGCTTCATCGACACGGTGCACTGGCACGCCAGCGACCTTTAACGCCGCTTCATAATCCACGCCATCATCGCTTAGCGGATCACATTGCGCAGTGTTGATCACAGTTGGCGGCAAGCCTTCAAACGAGCTGTCATGCAAAGGTGCGTAGCTTGGATCGCCCACAGGTTCTTTCCCCGCCAAGCGTACATCACGATAGATCACGATATCATCGCGCGTGAGCATCGGGGCGTCTGCAAACTCCAGATACGAACCCTTATCAAAATCCCCACCAAGGCCCGGATATATCAAAACTTGCCCGCGAATATCCAACTCCGTTCCGCGCGCCATATGCGACACGCTGGCCGCAAGATTACCCCCCGCACTGTCCCCGCACAGCACCAAAGGTTTGCCAGTTTCAGCAAACACCGCGCGCGTCGCTACCATCGCATCGTCGAACATTGCAGGGTGCTTGTGCTCTGGCGCCATGCGATAATCGACCGACACCACATCATGACCGCTGGCCGCACAGATCTCGGCGCAGACGTCATCGTGACTGTCCAAACCGCCCACGACAAAGCCACCACCATGGTGATACATCACAACAACATTACTGCCGCCGATAGTATACTGTCGGCACGGCACGCCACCATAATCGCGATCAAGCGCAGTGACGCCAACGGGATAGGGCACCCGAAATTCGGTGCACATATCATTGTATATCCGGCGCTGATCCTCGACCCCAAAAGTCGCAGTATCTTCGGGATAGCATGCGTTCGTCTTTTCGATAAACGCCCATGTCTCTGCATCAATCAGCTTTTGATAATCGGCCATCGCGCCCTCCTGTTTCTTCATGTTTCAGCAAAACGACTAAGGCCAGCACGGTCAAGCCGACACCCACCAAAATCAATCCACGCGGTGCGCCATGCCCCAGTGCAATTTCCCACAAAGTGACCCATGAAGGGATCAAATATGTGTAGGCCATCACCTTCGCCCCCGGCAATCTCAGGGAAGCGAACTGCCCAAGCACAAACGTTGCGGCCGTCGCAAAGATCGACACATATAGCACTGTCAGCCAGACTATGTTTGGCAACGCTGCGTAGTCGGTGTTCCAGATCGCAGGCCAGCTCCAAACCAAGAGCACCAGAATGCCGCCAATCGTTGTTCCGAACGAGAAAAGTATCGCGCTTTCGCCCCGGTTCAACAAACGCACGAGCGGGATGTAGATCGCGTGGCACACGCAGCCCCAGAAGTAGATGATCTCGCCCTTGCCAACTTCGAACAGCATGAAGGCAGACCAATCCGCGCGGAAAATAACCCAGAGCGCGCCGACCGCACCAATGCTCAAACCCCCTGCGATCCGCCACGTTGTGATTTGACGCAAAAGCAAGAAGGACGCGAAGGCGGTGACGATAGGTGTCAGCGTAAAGACCGCTGCTGCTGACACGGGTGTTGCGGTTTTCAGTCCCTCGAACATCAGAACGAAATAGGTCGCAAACACGCCACCCAACAAAACGTAGCGCCACGCGGCGGTGAAAACGCTGGCGTTTAGCTCGCCACGCAGCGCGCAAATGCTGCCAAGGATGAGCGCTGCAATCGAGAACCGCAAAAATGTGACCAGTTCTGGTGCGATGAACGGCGATGCGAGCGCGCCAAGCGAAAAGGACCCCGCCACGAGCATCGAAAACAAGAGCATCGCTCCGTGACCGCGCAGCCCCTCGCTCATGCGGCGTCCCAATCTTTCGCTTGTTCTTTCACGAACTTCAGAAAGGCTTGCACTTTCGCGGTGCGATGCAAATCCACATGACTAACAAGCCACAAAGGCGCGCACCATTCCGCACGCGGTGGCGCAATTTGCACCATGTCAGGATGACTTTCCGCGTCTTTCACAGTCATAAACCCAATGCCTGCACCCGCTCTGATCGCCAGCTCCATCGCGCGATTGTCTGTGGATCGAAACACAACGTTCTCGCGCGGCACGTTTGTGTTGAGCCACACAAAAAACGGTGCGCGGTTGGTCTCCAGATCATGACCCACAAAGCGATGCTGCGCATAATCCGCTTCTCTGGCTGGTGTGCCGTGGCGATCTACATAGCTTTGCGCCGCATAAAGCCCGACCGATTGGCTCACAAATTTCTGCACCACATTGTCCGGCTGATCAGGCGCGACACCGGCGCGAATGGCAACATGTGCCTCACCGTATTCTAAACGAAACAGGCGTTCACCCGTTAGATAGCGCACGGTGATATCAGGATAGCGTTCTTGAAACGCGCTCAACGTGGGTGACATGAGCGGCGCGAGTCCGTTGAGAGAGGTCACAACTAGCTCGCCCGAAACCTCTTCACCCTTGCCTTTGACGCGCCCCGCGAGTTGGCTGAATTGCTCATCTGTTGCTTGCGCAACGCGGCACAGGTCCTCACCGGCTTCGGTGGCAGTGTAACCGCGCGCATGACGCTGAAACAGCTTTACACCAAGGCGCGCCTCAAGCGCATCAACATGGCGAATAACCGTCGCATGATGCACCCCTAGGATATCCGCAGCCCCGCTTACCGTGCCCATGCGCGCAACCTGATAAGCGGTGCGCACCTCGTCCCAATTGTCCATTCACAGCCCTTTTTGTGCGTCAATCCACGTTGCGCACCACATTCACTGGTTTGGTTCGAAATTGCAACAAACACACCCTTGGCAATCCCACCAGCACACACCAAACTCGTCGCACGAAAGTTGCGCGCAACACATATTCCACTTTGGTCATCGAGAAGCGCCCAATTCTAGTATCAGCCGTGCTTGGCTTCTTTTTCTTTGCGTCATCTGCAGGTGCAATCAGGGCTTTGATGGCGGGAGAGTGGGTAGCCGGCATTGTGCTAAGCGTCTCTGCAGTGTTCTCCGCCTTGCTTATCCGTCTCATTGTTCGCCGTGTGCAGGTGATCTTTGATCGCAACGGTGACACAATCACCTTTCGCGCACGTAATATGCGAGGCTACAATCAAGTCATCCACGCGCTTGGTGATCTCAGCCATGCCAAAAAGGACGGGCACGACACAGCACGTAGTGTTTTGATGTTCGATAGAGGTATGAGTCAACGCGAACACCCGATCACACAATACCACGTCAGTGGCCCTGCGCCCAAGCGGAGCACAGATGCTATTAACGCATGGCTCAAAGCACCCGCACCTGTTGACTCCGAGCCACCGAAAGCCTAAACGCACCCTACATCCGGAAGCATAAACCTTCCGGTCCTCAATTACATGAGGATCGCCACCAGTCAGCGCGTCGCGCCCACTGGTGCGTTTCTCGTTTGGAACATTCGCTGGGCCTTACTACATAGGTCTTAACTTGCACACGGCTAAAGGATCTTAGGCATGTTTGAAAATCTATCCGAACGCCTCGGCGGTGTCTTTGATCGCCTGACCAAGCAAGGTGCTTTGTCCGATGAGGATGTGAAAACCGCCCTGCGCGAAGTACGTGTTGCTTTGCTTGAAGCGGACGTGTCCCTGCCCGTCGCGCGCGATTTCGTCAAAGCGGTGCAAGAAAAGGCCACGGGCCAAGCGGTCACCAAGTCCATCACCCCCGGCCAGCAAGTTGTTAAGATCGTTCACGACGAGCTTCAGCATGTTCTGCGCGGTGAAGGTGAGCCCGGTGAGCTCAAGATCGACAACGCCCCTGCCCCGATCCTGATGGTCGGATTGCAAGGTGGCGGTAAGACAACAACAACAGGTAAGCTCGCCAAACGTTTGACCGAGAAGAACGGCAAGCGCGTTTTGATGGCGTCCCTCGATATTTACCGCCCAGCGGCGCAGCAACAGCTCGCGATCCTCGGCACGCAGATTGGCGTGGACACATTGCCAATCGTTGCTGGTGAAAGCGCGGTTCAGATCGCCAAGCGCGCCAAGCAACAGGCGACATTGGGCGGTTACGACGTTTACATGCTCGACACAGCCGGTCGTTTGCAAATCGACGAAATCTTGATGAAAGAGGTCGAAGATGTGCGCGACGCGGTGAATCCGCGTGAGACTTTGCTCGTGGTCGATGGCCTCACAGGTCAGGTCGCAGTGGAAGTCGCGCAAGAGTTCGACGGCAAGATCGGCATCTCTGGCGTGGTTCTCACGCGTATGGATGGAGACGGTCGCGGTGGTGCAGCACTTTCCATGCGTGCGGTCACAGGCAAGCCGATCAAGTTCGTCGGCATGGGCGAAAAGATGGACGCGCTTGAGACGTTTGAGCCTGAGCGCGTCGCGGGTCGTATCCTTGGTATGGGCGACATCGTTGCGCTGGTCGAGAAAGCGCAAGAAACCATCGAGGCCGAGCAAGCCGAGCGCATGATGAAGCGCTTCCAGAAAGGTCAGTTCAACATGAACGACCTCAAAGGCCAGCTTGAGCAAATGCAAAAGATGGGCGGCATGGAAGGCATCATGGGCATGATGCCGGGCATGGGCAAGATTGCGAAGCAGATGGAGGGCGCGGGCATTGATGATCGCATCCTCAAGCAGCAGATCGCCCTGATCCAGTCGATGACCAAGCGCGAGCGCGCGAACCCGCAATTGTTGCAAGCTTCGCGCAAAAAGCGGATCGCCAAAGGCGCGGGCATGGAAGTGTCCGAGCTGAACAAACTTCTGAAAATGCAGCGCCAGATGGGCGACATGATGAAGAAGATGGGCAAAGGCGGGATGCTCAAGCAAGCGATGAAAGGCATGATGGGCAAAGGCGGCGGCATGCCTGCTGGCATGGACCCCTCCAAGATGGATCCAAAAGCGATGGAAGCGGCAGCTAAGGCGATGGGTGGCAAACTGCCTGGCGGTCTTGGCGGATTAGGTGGCGGCATGGGTCTGCCCCCGGGTCTGTCTGGCTTTGGGAAGAAGAAGTAACCTTGGATCGCGCGCCCACCATACGCACCGAGCGGTTCACGCTACGGCACCACCAGATGAGCGATTTCGCTCCTCTAGGTGAGCTGTTCGCGTCTGAGCGTTCAATCTATATAAGCGGGCGGATTGATCGTCAAAAGCTGTGGTATTGGGTGGCTGGCGAAGTTGGCAGTTGGTCTTTGCAGGGCTTTAGCAGCCGGGGAAGCGAAACCCATGACGGTGCGTTTGTGGGCCAAGTTGGTGTCAACAAGCCAAGCCATTTTCCTGAGGTCGAGCTTGGCTATCTGATCATGCCTGAATTTGAGGGCCAAGGGATTGCGTTTGAAGCGGCTGAAGCTGCGCGCGCATGGGCGTTTGAAACCCTCAAGATTGAAACGTTAGTAAGCTACATTGATCCAAAGAACGCGTGCTCTATTGCGTTGGGGCAGCGTCTTGGCTGCGTCATCGATCCTGACAGGGCTCTTCCGGACGGCGAAACGAATGATGAGACGGTTGTGTATCGTCATCGGAGGGCCGCATGAGTTTAACCAACGCCCCCCATTTTGAAACAGAACGCTTGATCTTGCGTGGCCCTGAAATGCGCGACGTGGAAGCGTTTATCGTGTTCTCCGCAGATAAAACCCGCTCCGAGGGTTTCGGCTACATCCCACAACGTGATGAGGCTTGGCGCTGGTTCGCGTTGAACATTGGCCACTGGCACATTCACGGCTACGGCTACCTCACGATTGAAGACAAAGAGACAGGCAATCCCGCTGGCGTTTGCGGCATTTGGAACCCAGAGGGCTGGCCAGAACCAGAAATCGGCTGGGTGGTCTATGAGGGATTTGAAGGCAAAGGCGTTGCTTATGAGGCAGCAATCGCTGTGCGCGCATGGGCCTATGCGGATCTTAACTTTACAACGCTTACGTCAAACATCGTTCCCGCCAACACACGCTCCATTGCGCTTGCTGAGCGTCTCGGCGCAACGTTTGAACGGGAATATGAGAACGTGCAAATGGGGCTCGACCACCTCTATCGCCATCCTGCACCGGAGGTGCTTTTATGACACTGCGCCATGCACAAGCCCCCACTGGCATCCCATCTGCACTCGCCGCAAACGTGGCTGCGCAGATCCCGACGCTTGTGTCTGACGCGCTCTTGTTGCGCGCACCGCTTGTTGAGGATTTTTCACTTTATGCAGAAGTTATGTGCAGCGAGCGCGGTCAGTACATGGGCGGCCCTCTCAGCCGTGATGATGCGTGGTGGGGCTTCGTTCAACTCGCGTCAGGCTGGATGCTGCATGGGCATGGTGGTTGGTCGATTGTCGATGTGGATAGCGAAGAGCTGTTGGGTTTTGTGATCCTTGGGCTAGAGCCAGGCGATCAACAGATTGAGCTGGGCGTCCTTGTGTCTGAATCTAATGAAGGCCTCAGTATCGCACATGAAGCCGCGCAAATGGCGCGTACGTTTGCGTTTGATACGCTGAAGCTGACGGAACTGGCGAGCTACATTCACAAAGACAATACACGTTCTATTACCTTGGCGGAACGCCTTGGTGCCAAGCGCACAGTGCACGATGATACGATACTGGCCTACATTCATACCAATGAGGCTGTGCAATGACCTCATTCAACTTCGAAATTCCCACTATCGAAACAGAAAGCTTGATCCTGCGCGCGCCGCTGGAAAGCGATCTTGATGCGCTGGAAGTCTTCAATCAATCAGAACGCTCGCATCTCATTGGTGGCCCGCTGGATCGTGCGAATTGCTGGCGTGTGATCTCGAATGGCATCGGCCATTGGGCTTTGCGCGGATTTGGGATGTGGCACATTCATCATAAAGCAGATGATCGCATGATCGGTGCTTGTGGGTTCATAATCCGCGAAGGCTGGGACGAACCTGAACTTGGTTGGAACGTGCACGATGGCTATGAAGGCAAAGGCTACGCCTTTGAAGCCGCCATGGCCGCACGCACACACGGTGCGACGCATTTAGATTTGAACGGTATTCTCAGCTATATCGATCCTACGAATCATCGCTCTTTCGCCCTTTCGACACGCATGGGCGCGTACTTTGAGCGCCAAGGCAGTTTGCGGGGTGAAGTCGCAGACATCTACCGCCACCCCACGACAGGAGACACCACATGACAGACGCAGTCACCAAAGCCGCAGAGGTGCTCAAAGAGCATCGCTCCAGCATCGATCGCCTTGATGCGATCCTCGTCTACACGCTGGGCGAGCGGTTCAAACACACACAAGCTGTGGGCAAGCTAAAGGCAGAGCATGAACTACCTGCGAGCGATCCCACCCGCGAGGCCACGCAGATTGCGCGACTTGAAGACCTTGCAAACAGGGCCGATCTTGATCCTGAATTTGCCAAGAAATTCCTTAATTTCATCATTGAGGAAGTGATCCACCACCACAAACAACACCAATCATAGGATCCGTGATCTCACTGATCCGAAAAAGAAAACTTAGGAGTACTACATCATGGCTATGAAAATTCGTCTTGCTCGCGGCGGTTCCAAGAAGCGTCCATTTTACCGTATCGTTGCAGCGGATAGCCGCATGCCACGCGATGGTCGCTACATCGAAAAGTTGGGCACATATAACCCACTTCTTCCAAAAGACAGCGAAGAGCGCGTGAAAATGAACGTTGAGCGCGTTCAGTACTGGTTGGGCGAAGGCGCACAGACAACGGACCGTGTGTCTCGTATGCTCGAAGCGGCTGGCCTGAAAGACAAGGTTGAGCGCAGCAACCCGAAGAAGGGTACGCCTGGCAAGAAAGCTGTTGAGCGCGCGGAAGAAAAAGCAAACAAAGCGGCAGAAGCAGCAGCCCCAGCGGAAGCATCTGCGGAAGAAGCAGCAGCAGAAGAAGAAGAGTAAACCGCTCTGCCTTCTCAAGAATAAAGGGCGGCGCTGTAGTGGCGCCGTCTTTTCTTTTTCTATTGTTGGATGATTTGATATGTTCCGCTTGATCCGCCTTCCAATCATGTTCGGCATTGCATTCGTGCTTGGTGTTTTTTCTGAACGAAACGCAGCGCTCGATAAATGTGTGGACGCGGGCGGCACCATGAAAAGCGGCATATGTCGAGGAGTTTCAAAATGAGTGATGATCTGATTTGTGTCGGTTCCATTGGTGGCGCGTTTGGCGTCAAAGGTGATGTGCGCATCAAAAGTTTTTGTGCACAGCCCTCTGATATTGCTGACTATAACCCTTTGCGTCTAGACAATGGACGCACTTTGAATTTGACCCTACTTGGCCCCGTGAAAAACGGCTATTCCGCGCGCTTTTCTAACGTGAGCAGTAAGGAAGATGCTGACGCACTCAGCGGCCAAAAACTGTTTGCGCAACGCGCTCAACTGCCCGATCTGCCCGATGACGAATATTACCACACCGACCTCGAAGGGCTTGAGGTCGTTGACACAGGCGGCGTCGCGCTTGGCCGTGTGAAGAATGTCCAGAACCACGGCGCAGGTGACCTGCTGGAAGTACATGGCCCCAACCTGAAAACAGCCGTTTTGCTACCGTTTACTTTGGACGCTGTACCCACAGTTGACCTCAAAGCAGGTCGCATTGTCACAGACCCTCCGTTAGGTCTGTTTGAATAAATGAGCGATCCGCGCACCCTTTCAGAGCAGGCATTGACCAGTGGTAATATTGCCGATTTGTTGCGCCACGGTGTGCCTGTTCACTTGCAAAGCTGTTCGTTGACTGGCGTCGATTTCGCCGAAGCCGATCTTGCAGGATGGCGCTTTGAGAAATGTGATTTACTCCACACCAATCTCGATCACTGCATCCTCGAAGATGTGGTGGTCTCGGGATGCCGTAGCGTGGAAAACAGCTTTCGTTTCGCGCGTTTTTCGCAAGTTTTCTTTAAGGACAATGACCTAAGCAACACCAGCTTCAAGCACAGCCAATTCACGGATGTGGCGTTTGAAGGTTGCAAAATGCTCGGCGTGGATTTCACTGACACCACGACAAGTGAGCTGGCGTTCAAAGAATGTAATCTTGGCCTGTCCCAAATGCAAAAAATCACCCTCCGCGATGCGACCCTCAATGCGGTGAATTTCGATCAAGCCGACCTCACAGGCGGCGATTTTAGCGACGCACTTTTCGATGAATGCTCCCTGCGCGAAAGCAATGTAAGTGAGGCCAATTTCCAGGGTGCGGACCTGCGCAATTCCGACCTTGGCGGCCTTCAAATGAGCGACGCGCGTTGTTTCAAAGGCGCGATCATCTCCAAACGCCAAGCCGCTGATCTGCTTGGGCAACTGGGGTTAAAGGTACTTTGATATGACTGATACTCCCCGCTCTCATGGTCGCAAAGCGATCCGTCCAACCTTTAAGCCACGCGAGTTGATGACGCCAACACCGGAACTAGCAGGCGTGTGGCGCGCGCAGATTATCACCTTGTTTCCTGATGCTTTCCCCGGCGTTCTTGGTGCATCCCTCACAGGCAAAGCCTTGCAAGAAAGGCTGTGGCAGATGGAAACGATTGATCTGCGCCCTTTCGGGGAAACCAAACATCACAACGTGGATGACACGCCTGCAGGCGGCGGCGCGGGGATGGTTTTGCGGGCGGACGTGCTGGGCAAAGCGCTTGATAAGGCGGCAGAATCTGAGCGTGGAAATTGGCCGCGCGTCTATCTTTCCCCGCGTGGCAAGCGCCTAGATCAGAAGATGGCGCAGCGCTTTGCGGCGTGTGATGGAATCACGTTGCTTTGCGGACGTTTCGAGGGTGTTGATGAGCGTGTGATCGAAGAATACGACATCGAAGAAGTCTCCCTTGGTGACTTTATTCTCACAGGCGGCGAGATTGCAGCGCAGGCCTTGATTGATGCAACTGTGCGGCTTATACCGCGCGTGCTTGGGAACTATGATTCCACGCAGGACGAATCGTTCTCGCATGGGTTATTGGAGCATCCTCAGTATACGAAACCTGCGATCTGGAAGGATCGTGCGATACCGGAAATACTTCAGTCCGGCCATCATGCGAAAATTTCTGACTGGCGGCAGGCTATGGCCGAAAGGCTAACAAAAGAACGTCGACCTGACCTCTGGCGGGCTTGGTGTGCAGCGCACAACAGGGACCCGAATGAAGACCAAGAGCTCTGAGGACGCATAAACCTTTGCGGAACAACCGCGAGCATACATAGGAGATAGGACATGAATCTTATCGCACAATTGGAGGCCGAACAGGTCTCCGCACTCGGGAAAGACATTCCCGATTTCAAAGCTGGCGACACCATTCGCGTTGGCTACAAAGTAACCGAGGGCACGCGCTCTCGTGTTCAGAACTACGAAGGTGTGTGCATTGGCCGCAAAAACGGCAAGGGCATCGCGGGTTCTTTCACAGTTCGCAAAATCTCATTCGGTGAAGGCGTGGAACGTGTGTTCCCATTGCACTCCACCAACGTCGACAGCATCACAGTTGTGCGCCGTGGCCGTGTTCGCCGCGCCAAGCTGTACTATCTGCGCTCACGCCGCGGTAAATCCGCACGTATCGCAGAAGATACAAACTACAAGCCACTCAAAGGCTAAGGAGCGCACTGATGAAAAACGATATTCACCCAGATTACCACATCATCAACGTGAAGATGACCGATGGTACGATTCACCAGATGAAATCCACATATGGCAAAGAGGGCGACCAGCTCGCGCTCGACATCGACCCATCCGCGCACCCTGCGTGGACAGGTGGCGGCACACGCTTGATGGATGCTGGCGGACGTGTTTCCAAGTTTAAGAAGAAGTACGAAGGTCTGGGCTTCTAAGCTTAGCACTCTTTCGGATTTTACGAAGCGCCGCTCCTTTTTGGGGCGGCGTTTTGCGTTTTGGCGCTCAAAAGGACGCGAGACGTCTGATTCAGGGCCCATTGCGCGACGCTATAATGCCCACCTCTTGTTGCAACCAATCGCATTATTGTTGACAGTGTCCTCTATGCCTGCAGACTTGAGCTTTAACAAAAAGAGAACCTCGATGGCACAGAAACCGGACCTCGCTGCGCTATTCGGAGCAACCAATGCGGAGACCTTTCTAGGATTGCCCGCTTGCAAAGACCTAACGAATATTGACGCATCTTCGGCTTTCATAGGAGCCCCTTGCGCGACGCCTTACGGCTCTGTTGGTGCCTATGCACAAAATGGGCCTGAATCGCTTCGCCAAGCAATTGCGTCGCTGACTGCCAACATAAACCGACACAATTTTGATCTAGGGGGGCCAACTTTTCCAGAAGGCACCAAACGCGCCGTCGATTGCGGTGACCTGCCATGGAGCGGCACTGATTTTCCAAATAATCGCCAAACGATCCAAGAAACTGTGGCCTCTGTTCTGGCTTGTGGTGTCATCCCGATGGTCGTGGGTGGGGATGATTCAATTCCCATTCCGATGCTGCAAGCGATGGGCGGCACAGGGAAAAAATATACTGTTTTACAGATAGATGCGCACATTGATTGGCGCGACACGCATATGGGCGAAAATATGGGATTGTCCTCGACCATGCGGCGCGCATCAGAAATGGATCACATCGAAAAGATCATTCAGGTTGGTGCCCGCGGGATCGGTTCTGGGCATTCGTCTGACTATGAAGACGCGGTTGCATGGGGGAGCATTTTCTTCACAGGCCCCGATATTCATGCCCGTGGGATGAGGCAGGTTATTGAGCAGATAGACGTGGGGGCGAACGTCATCTTGTGCATCGATATCGACGCGCTTGACCCGTCCATTGCTCCTAATACGATAGGCCGCTCGCCGGGTGGTTTGAGCTATTATCAAGCCTTGGAGCTGATCAATGGCGCAGCGGAACGCGGACACATTGCAGCGGTCGACTTTGTAGAAATCATGCCAGAAGTAGATATCGATGGATTGGGCGGACTAACGGTGTCTCGCTTGGTCGCGGCCACAATGGGGATTTTGGCGCGCCAGCAGGCAGAGCAGTTTTCTTAACGCATCTGGATCTTAGAACAAGGGTGTTTTCATAATGCCGAAAGTAGTCTTGGCCAAAATTAGCGTCGATCTCTGGACATCGAAAATCATTAGGCGCAGGACTTACGCTAAGATCTGTAACTAGCCAATCGAGAGCCACCAGCATGCAAGCACGCCCCCTCTGGCTCGTCCTCGCACCATTCATCTTTCTCGCGCTTTGGTCCATGGGTTATTCGGTCGCCAAAATCGGCCTGCTCTACACGGACCCCATGACGTTGCTTGCCTTGCGCTTTGGCTGCGTGATCGCGATCATGGCCGTACTCTTTGCGCTTATCCGCCCCCCTTTGCCAAAAACCCGCGTTGAGTGGGCGCATCTGGCGCTTGTCGGGTTTCTAATCCAAGCGGTTTACTTCGGGATGAATTACTTTGCGTTTGAATCGGGCGTGGGCGCAGGCACGGGCGCTTTGCTCATGTCTTTTCAACCAATTCTCGTCGCCCTTATAGCCCCAATCTGGAGCCTCGAGGTCATCGGGCGACGTAGTTGGATCGGACTTGCACTGGGTCTGTGCGGCACCCTTTTAGTGGTCGGATCGCGCACAGATATCGAGCCACCGACGCTCTTCGGGTTAAGCTGCGCCGCCATTGCACTTCTTGGCATCACCAGCGGATCGCTTTGGGAGAAACGCTTTGGCCTAAACCATCATCCCGTCACATCAAACCTCATCGGCTACAGCGCGGGCTTCATCGGCATCCTCCCCGCACTTGCGCTGCAAAACAGCTTCGAGGTGGAGTGGAGCGGTGCCTTCATCGCAGCGCTCGCCTACCTTGTGATCGGCAACTCGCTCATCGCTGTCGGCCTACTGCTCGCAATGATCCGCGCGGGCGATGTTAGCCGCGTGTCGGCGCTCTTCTTCATGGTGCCGCCCCTTGCCACCCTGATCGCATGGTTCCTGCTGGGCGAAGTGATGCCACCCATTGCATGGCTCGGCTTGGCAGTCGCATCCCTTGGCGTGTACCTTGCTACGCGAAAGGCACGCGATGTTTGAGCGTTATGGGATCTATTACACGTTTGACGGAGCACTTGGAGAAATGGGTGCAAAATGGCTCGGTTGGGACATAGCGCAAGCGTGCGAACATACCGCTGGGGACTATACAAAACGCCCTCGCAAATACGGGTTTCACGCCACTGCAAAAGCGCCGTTTAATTTGGCGAATGGCAAGAGCGAAGCCGACCTGAAACAGGCTTTCACCACACGTTGCTCAACGTTAAGCCCCGTCACACTAGGCGCGCTACAGCTCCAATCTATTGGTCGTTTTCTTGCCCTGACCATCAACGGCGATGACACAGCCCTCAAATCACTCGCAAGCACCATCGTGCGCGACATGGATACTTTTCGCGCTCCACTCACCAAAGACGCCATTGCACGCCGAATGAAATCCCGTCTCAGCGACGCGCAAATCGCAAATCTGCATCGCTGGGGATATCCTTACGTGATGGACGACTATCAGTTTCATGTGACACTAACAGGGCCTCTCAAAGAGCCGCTCAACCAAGTGATACGCGCCGAGGCATCCCGCGTTTTCACACCGCTTTTGCCCGCGCCCTTTGTGCTATCGCACCTGACGCTGGTCGGCGAACGCGCTGATGGTCACTTTGTGCAAATCACCCGTTTGCCGCTCACAGGCTAAGTGACTGCAAAACTGCGGTTTCCAAAATGGCGCGCGCGGCCTCTTCCCCTTGATCGGGACTTGCTCTAATTCCGTTATTCATAAGAGCTCAAGGAACCCATCGCATGGCGCATATTATCGTAGTCGGAAACGAAAAAGGCGGGGCTGGCAAGTCCACTGTTTCGATGCATGTGGCGACCGCACTTGTGCGCATGGGCCATAAGGTTGGCGTGTTGGATCTGGATTTGCGCCAGAAAACCTTTGGGCGCTATGTGGCGAACCGCAGATCGTTCCTGAGCGATCAAGGGATCGACCTGCCTAGCCCCGACTACCACGAGCTGCCAGAGATTGGTCAAAATAACCTGCGCGAAGGCGAGAACATAAATGACCACCGCTTATCGGCGGCAGTTGCCACACTTGAACCCAACAGCGACTTCATTGTGATCGATTGCCCCGGTTCTCACACGCGCCTCAGCCAAGTCGCGCATTCGCTTGCCGATACGCTGATCACGCCTTTGAATGACAGTTTTGTTGATTTCGACCTGCTGGCCCATACGGACACGGACGGCCTTAAGATCAAAGGCCCTTCGGTCTATTCCGAAATGGTTTGGAGTGCGCGCCAATTGCGTTCACAAGCGAAGCTGCGACCGATTGACTGGATCGTGCTGCGCAATCGGATGGGCCCGCAGAACATGGTGAACAAACAAAAGATGGAAGCCGCGATTGGGCAACTTGCCAAACGCATCGGCTTTCGTGTTGCACCGGGCTTCAATGAACGTGTGATCTTTCGCGAGCTGTTTCCGCGTGGTTTGACTCTGCTGGATCTCAAGGATGTGGGCGTCAAAAAGATGAACATCTCCAACATCGCAGCGCGTCAGGAATTGCGCGACCTGATAAAATCGCTGAACTTGCCGGATGTGACCGTCGACTTCTAAGCCTAACTAGGCGGCTCAACTACAATATGCTATCGCGGTTTTGTAAATTCGAGTGACGCAACGCGAGGTTTCGGCCATGAGTACGAAAATCAAATCCTCTATACTGACTTTGGCGCAGACACCAACGGGCACGACCCCCGGATACATGCCGGGCTTTGGCAATGATTTTGAAACCGAAGCCCTGCCCGGCGCATTGCCCCAAGGAATGAACAGCCCACAAAAATGCAATTACGGTCTTTACGGCGAGCAGCTAAGCGGCACCGCTTTCACCGCCCCAAGCCATCAGAACGAGCGCACATGGTGCTACCGTATTCGCCCTTCTGTCAAACACTCCCATCGCTACACCAAGATCGACCTGCCCTACTGGAAATCCGCGCCATATATTGATCCTGGCGTTGTCAGCCTTGGGCAGTATCGCTGGGATCCTGTGCCACATTCAGAGCAGAGTTTGACTTGGCTCACAGGTATGCGCACCATGACGACTGCGGGCGATGTGAACACACAGATCGGCATGGCGAGCCACGTTTATCTGGTCACCGAGAGCATGAAAGACGCCTACTTCTTTTCCGCTGATTCAGAGTTGTTGATCGTACCGCAAGAAGGCCATCTGCGTTTTTGTACGGAACTTGGCGTGCTTGACGTTGCCCCACAAGAGATTGCGATCATTCCACGTGGCCTCCTTTATCGTGTGGAAGTACTCGACGGGCCTGCGCGTGGGTTTATTTGCGAAAACTACGGTCAGAAATTCGACCTACCGAGTCGTGGTCCGATTGGCGCGAATTGCTTGGCAAACCGTCGCGATTTCAAAGCGCCGGTCGCCGCGTTCGAGGACCGCGATGCGCCTTCAATCGTGATCATCAAATGGTGCGGCCAGTTTCATGAAACCAAGATCGGTCATTCGCCTTTGGACGTGGTCGCGTGGCACGGCAACTATGCGCCCTACAAATACAATCTCACGACCTATTGCCCCGTTGGTGCAATCCTCTTTGATCATCCTGATCCGTCGATTTACACGGTCTTGAGCGCGCCCTCTGGTCAGGAAGGCACCGCAAATATTGATTTCGTGCTGTTTCGCGAACGCTGGATGGTGGCAGAGGATACGTTTCGCCCTCCTTGGTATCACAAGAACATCATGTCCGAATTGATGGGCAACATATACGGTCGATATGACGCGAAGCCCAAAGGCTTCATCCCTGGCGGGATGAGCCTGCACAACATGATGATTCCGCATGGACCAGACAAAAATGCCTTTGAAGGCGCGTCCAATGCGGATCTCAAACCGCATAAGCTGGACAACACCATGTCCTTCATGTTCGAGACCCGCTTCCCGCAACACCTGACGCCCTTCGCCGCGAACGAAGCGCCGCTTCAAGATGACTACATCGATTGCTGGGATGATATCGAAAAGAAATTCGACGGCATACCCGGCAAGAAGTAAAGCAACACCACTGTGACCCTCGTGTGATGTCACACAGGGCGACCAAAGGATGACCTATGACACTAGAATTTTCTTGGGTGGCTTCAGCCAACTCGGCCGAGACCGATTTCCCGTTGAACAACCTGCCTTATGGCGTGTTCTCGATAGACGGTCTAGAGCCAAGGTGCGGTGTCGCGATTGGTGATATGATCCTTGATTGCCATGCAGCCGAAGAGGCGGGCCTGATCGATCTGAGCGCAGATCCAGTGTTAGATGTACCCTTCTGGAATGAAGTCATGGAAGCGGGCCACGACACATGGGCTGCCCTGCGCGCGCGTCTTACCGAGATCCTGGCAACCGGATCCAAGGACGAGGTGATTGCAAAAGACATGCTTGTGCCACGCGCAAATGTCGATCTGCATATGCCTTTCCTTGTAGCCGAATACACCGACTTTTTCGCAAGCCGTCAGCACGCACAAAACATGGGTGCAATCTTGCGCGGCGCGGCCAGCTTGCCTGCAAACTGGCTCAATATCCCAATAGGTTACAACGGGCGTGCGTCCTCCATTGTAGTGTCAGGCACGGACATCCACCGCCCCAATGGTCAGACCAAAGCACCCGATGCGGAGATGCCGAGTTTTGGCCCCTCTAAACGCCTTGATATCGAACTTGAAATGGGAGCGATTGTTGGCAAAAGCAGCGATCTTGGCCAACCCATCACCGTGGATCAGGCCGATGAAATGATCTTCGGCTATGTGCTTTTAAACGATTGGTCTGCGCGTGACATCCAAGGCTGGGAATACCAGCCGCTTGGTCCGTTTCAGGGCAAAGCCTTTAGCACGACCATTAGCCCTTGGATTGTGACCGCTGCCGCACTCGAGGCGTTCCGCGCACCAACACCCGCGCGTGACTTCACGCTTTTACCTTATCTCAACGGCACCAAAGATGGCCTTTATGATATCGAACTAGAGGTGCTGATGCAGCCCCAAGGCGCAGCTAAGGCAAGTTCTATTGCGAAGACCAACTACAATTGCATGTATTACTCAGCCGCCGAGCAATTGGCCCATCATGCGAGCAGCGGTTGTGCGATGACAGTGGGGGATTTGCTGGGTTCTGGCACAATCTCTGGCGCGGATCGCTCTGAATACGGCTCGCTCGTGGAACTAAGCTGGGCAGGCCGCGAACCGTTCACGCTGGACACAGGCGAAACGCGCGGTTTCCTTGAAGATGGCGACACCATGACCCTGCGTGGCGCCGCGCGTGGCGACGGTTTTAACATCGGGTTTGGCGATTGCGTCGGGACAATTCTACCCGCAGTCATTTGGCCAAAGTCCCAAAAAACCTAGCGTTTTTGGGGTACCAGCTAAAGCCCGGGTAGCACAGGGTGTCGCTCCACGCACCATGTAAACTTTTTCAATCCTCCCTTAATTTGTTGATATTTTATGTTTTTCAGAAGCTTAAGAATTTTTACAACGCACCCCAAATCAGACTTCTAACAAAGGCTGTCAACTGGCAAGTCTCTGGCTTCTTTACGATGATGTTGATCGGCTTCGTTTTCACAAGCTCTTTTGCTGCCAGTGGCGGCATCGCGATTGCCGACACGCTCATCGGTTTCATTGCATATTTCATACATGAGTTAGCCTGGTCAAAGGTCGCATGGGGGTTAAGTACGCGTTGATCGCAATATTGTCAGTTTCTGATCCCTTGACATAAATTCGCTTTGTGATCACAAAACACACATGCTGATAAATCCACGCCCCTCGGAAGTTCCCGCAGCCGCACATGATCGCGTTTACCGCACTCTGCGCTCGCGCATCATGTATGGCGACATTGCCCCAGGCCAAGCGATGACCCTGCGCAGCATTGGTGAGGAGTTCGAAGTCTCCATGACCCCTGCGCGCGAAGCAGCGCGACGGCTGGTGGCGGAAGGGGCGTTGTCGATGACAAGTTCCGGTCGCGTCTCAACCCCTGAACTTAGCAGTGAGCGCATAGAGGAGCTCGCCGCCCTGCGCGCGTTGATCGAAGTGGAGCTCGCCAGCCGTGCGCTACCTCGCGCGCATATGGCTTTGATCGAGCGTTTGCAGATGATCAACACCTCCATCGCAGAGCAAATCGCGCGCCAAGATGCGGTGGGCTACATTCGCACAAATTTGGAATTTCACCGCACATTATATTTGCGCGCGCAGGCGCCTGCGATGCTCGCGATGGCCGAACAAGTCTGGCTACAACTTGGCCCCACAATGCGCGCGCTCTACGGGCGTTTACGTCGCAAAGAACTACCGCATTTCCACCGTTTGATTGTTGCGTCTTTAAAGGCGGGCGATGAGCCAGGTTTGCGACTTGCTGTACGCTCTGACGTGACGCAAGGTCTGAAAATGCTGGCGCGCTAAGACACCACTAAAAATTAAACTAAATACGTTGCTTAGTTTTAAAAGACTTTTGGTAGCGCCTGTGACATCCCGCCGTTTCTAACGAGGTGCCACATATGCCCGCTCTACCCATTGATACGACTGCAACCGCCAATGAAATAGCTCTCTCCATGTTTGGCAATGGCATTACAATCATCTCCGCAACTTAAACGGGTGTCGCGGCTACCTCTGGAACCTATACCGGAGGTGATGCAAACGCGCTCGATATCACACCCACTGACACGGGTATTATTCTGTCCGCGGGAAATGCGACCGCCGTCACGAACAGCAGTGGCGACGTAAGCGCGACTGAAGGAACAGGCACAAATCATGGAACCAGCGGTGATAGTGGCCTATACACGATATCGGGTGCAACAACTTACGACGCAGCTGTGTTCGAAGTAGACTTTGTACCCGAAGGCAGCACATAGACCATGCAGATCGCATTCTCTTCTGATGAATATCTCGAATACGTCGACGGCGGCTTCCACGATGCTGTTGGCGTTTGGGTGAATGACGTTCAAGACCAGATCAGCGTCGGCAGTGGCGATATCTCGATTGATAACATCAACGACGAAGACAACGAGAAACTCTATGTAGACAACCCCGCAACCGTCGACACATATAACACTGAAATGGACAGGTTTACTGTTACGTTGACCTTGAAAGCGCCTGTCACGCCTGCCACGCCTGGCGCGACAAATACGATAAAGCTGGCGATTGCCGATTGCGGAGACGGTGATTTGGACAGCAACCTGCTCATTGCTGGTGGATCATTTCAAACAGTGTTAATCGCAGGCAATGACACCGCATCTTTGAAGCTCGGACAAAGTGGTGACTTTAATCTTTTGTCAAACGATTAAAGCACAACCAGCATGGATCTGATGATCATCCAGATCAATGGTCAACCCGTGTCGGTCGGAGATGTGGTCACACTCACCTCGGGTGAACCGATTGAGTTGACGCCTTCGAGTTTCGTCACCCTAACAGTTGGCACTGCGGTGGACGAAAGTGTTTTTTCCTGCACAGTGGAAGACGCTGACGGAAACACCGACGTAGGTTTTGTGACCCTATCGGCAGTTGCTTGCTTTACTTCTGGCACGTTGATCAACACCGAACACAGGGCAAGGAGTGTCGACAGCCTTGTACCGGGTGATCTGATCAGAACACTGGACCACCATCTGCGACCGCTCCTTTAGGTTGGACGATCTCACCAGCAGGTTCAAGGCAAAGACGCCCCAATCGATTTTGATGAAAGTGCTCTGGGGGCGCACAGCGCCACCTCTGTTTCGCCGTTGCATCGGGTGTTGATCACCAACCCTAACGCTGCGCTATTTTTCGGGTCTGACGAGGTCTTAGTGTAAGCACGTGACCTGATCAACGAACGCACAATTCGCCAGCGCACAGGCCCGCACACCGTCACATATTTTCATCTATTGTTTGATCGTCATGAAATCGTCACAGGTGATGGCCTGCTTAGCGAAAGCTCTCAGCCTGGCCATCAAACCACCGCAAGCTTTGAGGCACCGCTGCGCTCAAGTCTCAAGCGCATTGTCGCAGCTCGCAATCTCAGCGAGATGAAAACGGCACGTCCCGGTTTGCGCAAATTCGAAGCCAAAGTTCTTATCACCCATGCAGAGGTGTTGGCTGCATAAAAAAACGCCAATACCCCGACCAAAGCTGCGCTTCAGGTGGGCGATCGACCTACACTTAGGTGTATCAAAATATCGGTGTGGCAGGCCTGCCATTGAAGGCATCTCAAATGATCACACATCGCCTAAAGGAAATCCTGTTGCAGTCTTGCAAGTGCACCTTGAACCAGATTGGTTACTGTTTTATCAAACAAGGCGGGACCATAGAAAAGTACCGGTCACAAGCTCGGGTTAGAATTCAGGAATTCACCGTTAAGCAAAGTCTGACAGCCCGCACGATTAAACGCTGACCCCGAACAGCCAGCCAATGCCTGCGGTCACAACCATCGCGAAGACACCCCAGCCAACAACCCTGAGTGTCGGACGCAACAATGGCGCGGCGCCTGCTTTGGCCCCCAATGCACCAAGCGCGGCAAGGGCAAGCACGGTCACAAACAGCACAACAGGAATGATCGACGTCGCGGGAGCCAACCATGCAGCCACAAGCGGGATCGCGGCCGCGATGCTGAACGTGACGCCAGATGTGAAGGCCGCTTGCATAGGGTTTGCGGATTGATCTTCCGTGATGCCCAACTCATCGCGCACATGCGCGCCTAAGGCATCATGCTCGGTGAGCTCCTTGGCAACGATCTGCGCAGTCTCTAAGTTCAGGCCACGCTCCACATAGATCTCTGCGAGTTCTGCGAGCTCGTCTTTGGGGAAATCCTTCAAACCACGGGCTTCGCGTTCGATATCTGCTTGCTCAATGTCGGATTGCGAGGAAACGGAGACAAATTCCCCCGCCGCCATCGACATCGCCCCCGCGGAAAGGCCTGCCACACCCGCGATGATCACCGCGCTCTGGCTGGCATCTGCTGCTGCAACGCCGACAATTAGGGAGGACACCGACACGATGCCATCGTTCGCCCCAAGCACCGCCGCACGCAACCAATTGCTGCGGGTGACGTAATGCGGTTCGCCAGGGTGTGCAGAAGGATCAGGCATATTCAATTCGCTTTCGTTGTTCTTACGTCACTGGCTCGAAATCAGCACAGCTTCGACCCGTCGATTGGCGGTGCGTCCCACTGCGCTAAGATTGCTTGCGACAGGCGACAGGAATCCAACCCCCTCGGCAGAGAGCTGATCTGCAGGTACGCCATACGCCTCGATCAATCGCGTCCGCACGGACGAAGCGCGGCGTTTGGAGAGCGCGATATTGCCCTCAAGGCTGCCTTCTGCATCTGTATGCCCAACCAAAGCGACTTTGCGCGTGCTGTTCGATCTGAGAAAATCCGCAAGGTTTCGGAGTGATTTGAAAGACCCTTCCCCTAAGTTGGAGGAGCCTGTTTGAAACGTGAGATCGCTCAGGATCACATGCCCTGACACGTCCAATGTCGCTGCGGCACCCTTCGTCGTGACGGCTTGTCCGCTGCCTGTGGTGCTTGCGATGATCTCGCTTCCTTTGGACACGCTGATATCGGCGGCATCGTCCACGGAGATTTGGATAATCTGGATATAAGCAGAGGCCGCGCTACGAGAAATAAGCAAGGATAACGCCGCCTTAGGCGCATTCGCCGCGCCCTTGATTGCGGACACGAAACGGTAGTCATCAAGCGCCACATACATGTCCGGCGCGTCGATCACATCAGTGCCAAAGCGGAAATCAAAACCACCACACGCGCGGGCTGCGCATTCAAAGATCAACGTGTAGCCGTTCTCTTTCAACTCGTCCCTGAGCGGCAGTAAAAGCTGCAACGGCGTCACCCCACCCCCTTCAATGCGCCATGCTTGACGCGTCACGAAACCCTCGAAAATACGCGACGGGATGTCTGTGCCATCGAACTTTGCAATCGGCAGAGCATAGCTATCGACGCCCAAATTCTGCCCCGCCGTTTGACGCGCGGAACCGGGCAGGGTCAATTCAACAGCGCTTGCCAAGCTGGGTAATAAGCCCAAGATCACGAAAAGGAAGGGGCGGAACATGCTCATCTATGCTGCGCGTGGTATTCATCGTTGGGGCGCATATCCGTCGCAGAGGCTACGCGATTGGACATATTATAGAACGCGCACACATTGGCGATGTCCCAGATATCGCGGTCCGTGAAGCCCACATTGCGCAACGCTTGGCGATCGGATTCTTCGATCGAGTGGCTTTCTTTAGTCACATGTTCCGCGAACAAAAGCATCGCACGTTGGCGGTCATCCAGATCCGCAACACGCCAGTTCATTACCAGCATCTCACCCAGTTTCGGATCACCCGAAAGCTGACGCACAGCCGCGCCATGCGCCGTCAAGCAATAGAAACATTTGTTGATGGAGGAGGTCACGACAGCGATCATTTCACGCTCGAGCTTACTGAGATTGCTGTCCGCGAGCATCAGATCATTGTAAAGTCCCGTGAAGGCGTTGAGCTTGTCGATATCAAACGCATGGGCTTGCAAAACGTTGGGGATCATCCCAAGTTTTTCTTGGCAAATGTCGAAATACTTCTGCGTCTGTGTGGGTAGTGGGTCGACCATCGGTAGATCGAGGGCAGTGGATTTGCTCATGTCATCATCCTTTGATGCGGTAGTGATATGTACCAACCAGCGTCATTCCGAGCGAGGTGTAAAGCCCGTTCGCGGCTTCATTTTCTTGTGTGCAGATCACCGACATATCGGTCGCGTCCTGCTCGTGCGCCCAAGTCGCGGCGCGGCGCATCATCCATTTGCCAACACCTTGCCCGCGCTGATGCGGCAGGATTTCAAGCGCGTGAACCATGGCGATGTTGTCATGGATACCGACGTAGCCAGTGCCTGCGGGTTGGTCATTCCAACGCCCAAGGAGCGCGGTTTTGGGACATGTGGCACGTTGCATGACGGCGTAGCGTTGGGCATCAATGCCGCCCTGAGCCCAAATGTCATGCATGATCTGCAAGGGCTCCCAAATGGTAAACGCAGTAACGCGCGGAATGGCGACATCTGTCAGGTCAGTGATCGGACAGGTGTAGATATTGACGGGGTCTTTGATGGTGTAGCCATTGGTGTCGAGCAGTCTGTCGAGGTCTTCTTCACCATCTCGCACCATAAACAAGCTTGCTTGGTCAAGCGCATGCATTGCACTCTCTGCGGCGCTCAAATCCAAAGGACCATCGCCATCTTGGGTTGCCGCAGACACACGTTGCCCACCCCCTTGTCCATCGCGAATGGTCCACGGGCCAAGGCGCGTTTCGCTGGCGGCTGGCCAAGTCTGCGCGCAAACTTCATAGAGCGCTGGGACCGCTAGCATCATATGTCCATCTCTATCGCAAGGCGTGCGATGGCTTGGCTAATCTGAGCCTTATCTTGCCCACGAATCACAATGTTAGAGCCGTATTTGCCATCCTTTTGAAATGGATAAGACCCGATAGAAAGATCAGGGAAATCCTGCGCAAGCTGCCCCAAAGGCCCAGCAATATCGCCCTCGCCACGATCCACGCGAAGGGTCTCACTAAGCAACGGCGCGCCACCTGTAAGCGTTGGCATCACAGTCGCAACCATTGCTTTAAACACGGACGGAACCCCTGCCATCACATGCACATTACCAAGGATGAAACCGGGTGCAACGGACACGGGATTGTCGATTAGCGTTGCCCCTTCAGGAATGCGCGCCATACGCAGGCGCGCCTCGTTCAGCTCCGAACCCTGACGCTCGTAATGCGCCGCCAGAAGCGCGCGCGCATCGTCGCGTATATCGATGGGCTGACCGAAAGCTTCGGCAATGCAATCGGCAGTGATATCATCATGGGTCGGGCCAATGCCACCGCTGGTGAACACATGCTCGAAGCGATCAGACAAAGCACGCACTGCGGCCACTATCGCGCGAGCATCATCGCTGACCACGCGCACCTCGCACAGATCAATGCCATGTGCTGTGAGTTCTTTGGCGAGATGATTGGTATTGGAATCCAAAGTGCGACCCGAGAGGATTTCATCACCGATCACCAACATGGCGGCTGTAGGGTTGGGCATTTGCGGCTCTCCTTGATGGGCGTTTAGCAACGGTATAGGCAATGCGTCATGCGCTTTCAAACCGATCTCATCCCCGCCCGCCTTATTCGTCGCTACAAACGCTTTTTGGCGGATGCGCAACTGGAAGATGGACGCGAAATTACTACCCATTGCGCCAACCCTGGTTCGATGATGGGGCTGGCTGAGGAAGGTGTGAAAATTTGGCTAGAGCTCAATGATGATCCGAAGAAAAAGCTCAAATATGGCTGGCGCTTGGTGGATCATGAGAATGGGCACTTTACGGGGGTTGATACCTCTGTACCTAACCGCACTTTGAGAGCCGCGTTAGAGGCGCGTGAGATTGCTGGGCTAGGTGATTACGATGTGGTGCGACCAGAGGTGAAATACGGCAAAAACAGCCGCATCGATTTCCTGCTGAAGGGCGGTGGGCCAGATACCTATGTTGAGGTGAAGAGCGTGACGCTCTGCCGTGAGCCAGGGCTGGCGGAGTTCCCCGACAGCGTCACCAAACGCGGCTTAAAGCATTTGGCAGAGCTGTCCACGATGGTGGCGGAGGGTCACCGCGCGGTGATGCTGTATCTGGTACAGCGGACGGATTGTAGCGAGATGACTTTGGCCGGCGATATTGATCCGGCTTACACGCAGGCCTTCGCGGATGCGCGGGACGTCGGGGTTGAAGTGATGTGTTTGGGAACGAAGATCACGCCGATGGGTGTTTGGGTTGGAGAGCCGTTGGGGTTTCGCAATACGGCTGGCTCGCTTTCGCAATGAAAGCTCTTTCTATAATACTTCTTCTATTTTTATCGGCAGCCATATCGATGCTCAGTTTCACCGCTTGCTATGAATTCTATTTCAAATGGCGCGGGTGTTTTAACGAACTCGGCAAATGCTTTGATGATGTCTCCAGTGTAGTTTACATAGAGCAATCTGGCGTCACTTGGTAATAGCTCGGCCTTTTGTCCTTTGCCGTCGCCTTGTATCAAATCTGGCGATTGACGCGTCACACTTAAGTACTTTCACCTCGAACGTGATCTACCCCTAGAAGCCAGCGGCTTTCCAACTTACATACGCGCTAAGTTGCAACACAAAGGAGCGTTCTCAATGTTCTCAAAGGCCAAAGGTCGCATGACCAAAGACGGTATTCGCATCTATGAAGACTCGGATTTCGCGGGTATGGCGGCGGCTGGTAAGTTGGCCGCAGAGATTTTGGACGACGTGGCCGAATTGGTGGCGGTTGGGCAAACGACGGGTGTGCTTGATAAATTCATTGAGGATCGGGTGAATGCGGCCGGTGCGACCTCTGCCACGATTGGCTACAAGGGTTACAAACACGCGAGCTGCATTTCGATTAACCACGTCGTGTGTCACGGCATTCCTGGTGAGAAGAAATTGAAAGACGGTGATATCGTCAACATCGACGTCACGGTGATTGTCGATGGTTGGTTTGGCGACACATCCCGCATGTATGTCGCGGGCAAGCTGTCGCGCAAAACTGAGCGTTTGATCCAAGTCACGCATGACGCATTGTTCAAAGGGATTGAAGCGGTGAAGCCGGGTAATACATTTGGCGACATCGGCCACGCGATCCAGACGTTTGTGGAAGGCCACCGCATGTCCGTTGTGCGCGATTTCTGCGGCCATGGATTAGGCCGCGTATTCCACGCGCCGCCTAATGTTGTGCACTATGGTCGTCCGGGAACGGGTGCTGTGTTAGAGCCGGGAATGTTCTTCACGATTGAGCCGATGGTGAACTTGGGTCGTCCTGAGACGAAGGTTTTGGCCGATGATTGGACCGCTGTGACGCGCGACAAATCACTGTCCGCACAGTTTGAGCATTCGATTGGCGTGACCGAGACTGGCTGCGCAATTTTTACGCTCTCGCCTGCGGGAAAGTATCATCCAACCTATGAAGTTTAAGGGTTGAAATTAATATGCTTGGGCGTTTAGGGCTGATAGCTGCGACGTCGCTTTGCTTTACATCGCTTTCTTTCGCTCAGCGCATTGCTGAAACAAGTCTTTTGATGCAAGTTTAAATTCCGTTAGTTGGCCAAATCGGCACCCCCAAATTCCTTGAGGTGGTTCAAAACTTAAGGACCGAGATATTCTCACAGGACCTTCCCATTGTTTATGGTCGTAAATTCGCCAAAGCAATTTCCGTGTTTGTCGGACCTGACACCGTTTCCGACGGATGATTCATGACACCGGATGAATTCTACATGAATCCGACGGTACCTGAGATCATGAACAACAAGGTTTTCCAGAAACTGGTTGTCGCGTCGAACGGCTATGGTTCGAAAACAGTGCCGAATATGTCGTCCTGCTTATCGAGTCATCCAAACAAACTGAAACCGAATATTTGGAACAGTGTTTGTTTACCGAAGCAATGACAGCCCTTGGCGAAAAATTAGATGGAAAGCCAATTCAAACAAGTAGAGAAATGCAAACACAATTGGACGCTTTAATCAAAACTTTAAAATAGCGCCCTAAGCGGCCAGCCCTTTGGAACCCATCCCAAGGAACTTGACCCTGCGGGCTTGGATCAGCTCGGCTGAGCTCATACCGTTCATCTCGCCCAGCATCTTTTCAATTGCGTTGCTCACAGCATCCATCGTTGCATCGCGATCGCGGTGGGCGCCACCCAAAGGCTCGTCCACTATGCGATCTACCACGCCCAATTTCTGCAAATCTTGTGCGGTCAAACGCAGGGCTTCTGCGGCTTCGCGCATTTTTTCGCTGTCTTTCCACAGGATCGACGCGCAACCTTCGGGAGAGATCACGGAGTAGACTGAATGCTCCAGCATCGCCAATTTATTAGCCGTCGCAAAGGCCACCGCGCCGCCGGAACCACCCTCGCCAATAATCACGCTCACCAAAGGTACGCCGATCTGCAAGCACATCTCGGTGGAGCGCGCGATAGCCTCTGACTGGCCGCGCTGTTCTGCGCCTTTGCCCGGGTATGCGCCGGGGGTGTCGACCAATGTCACAACGGGTAAGTTAAACTTGCTCGCCATTTCCATTAAGCGGATCGCTTTGCGGTAGCCTTCGGGACGGGCCATGCCAAAGTTACGCTCGATCCGCGTGGCTGTATCGTTTCCTTTATCTTGGCCGATCACCACGACGGGGCGGTCTTTGAAGCGCGCGAGGCCACCCATAACAGCGTGATCATCCGCAAAGCCACGATCGCCTGCGAGGGGCGTGTAGTCGGTGAAAACTTCGGACAGATAATCAGCGCAATGGGGGCGCTGGGGGTGACGCGCGACTTGGCATTTGCGCCAAGGGGTCAGGCTTGCGTAAAGCTCCACCAGCATATCCGCGCCTTTTTGATCAAGCGCAGCTGCCTCGTCTTCTACATCGGTTTCCTCATTGGCGCGTGCCATGGCGCGTAGCTCTTCTGCTTTGCCTTCAATTTCTGCCAATGGTTTTTCGAAATCGAGATAGTTCATGGGGTACGCTCACTTGCTGAATACTTCCAGCTTATATGGCGCGCCTGTGGGCCAGATGCAATAAAGCAAGATCAGTCCATCCGCTTTGAGTATTGCTAGGGCAGCACTCACGAGGACGTCAGACATGAACCAGAACAGTTACGACACGCGCATCTCTCGGGTAATAGATTACATCTATGCCAACCCGAGTGCTGATCTGTCGCTGGATTGCCTCGCAGATGTCGCTACGATGTCGCGGTTTCATTGGCGCAGGGTTTTCTCTGCTTTGACGGTCGAGAGTAGCGCGCAGATTGTACTTCGTTTGCGTATGCACCGCGCTGCGTTCTGGTTGGTGCATACGGAGTAGCCCTAGGCAAAAATTGCGCGCGAGGTCGGGTATAATTACACACAAAGTTTCACCCGCGCCTTTCGCGAAGTGTTTGATGCCAAGCCTTTGGAGATCCATGCCGCCCAAGCGCAGCATGTCTTAACGCTAAACCGCAAAGAAGGAGATGAGGATATGTATGGAGTAAAGGTAGAGGACGCGCAAAAGCGGCGCTTGGCAGCGATGGCTCATGTGGGTGCCTATAAGCAAAAGCTATGAGAAGGTTGCAGTTGTGTTCACGACCCGCGATCTATGGAACAATGCGCGCGGGATGGTGGGGATTTATTATGATGATCCATCGACCGTGCCTGAGGCCGAATTGCGCAGTCATGATGCCGTTGGATTGGCCGATGACGTGGCGATACCTGGCCCTCTGGAAGAGGTGTTGATCGGGGGCAGTGAAAGTGCAGTTCTGATAATGAAGGGTGCCTATACAGGGCTGCAACAGGCCTATGAATGGCTTTACGTGCAATGGTTGCCGCAATCAGGCCGGATGCTTGCGGACCAACCGAGTTATGAGGTCTATCTGAACTCGCCCATAGACACGGCCCCTGCGGATTTATTGATGCAGATTTATGTGCCGCTTCAGCCCAAGACAACTGGATAAAGCGACAGAATCAACAGGCCCGCCATCGCCCAATTGAACGCTCGTAGGCGGGCCGCGCTGGTGAGGAAGCGCGCCATTTGTTCGCCCAAAACGGTCCAAACCGAGACGCTGGGCAAGTTCACGATGCCAAAGACAAGCGCAACGAGACTCACATAGTAAAGCGTTTGATCCGGTGTGTAGGCAGAGATCGCAGTGAGCGCCATGGTCCAAGCTTTGGGGTTCACCCATTGGAACAGGGCCGCTTGGATAAACGTGATGGGCTTGCCTTCACTTTGCACATCGCCCTCTAGCGGAGCGGCGTTCGCGATTTTCCAAGCGAGCCACAAAAGATAGATCACGCTCACCACTTTGAGGATTTGATGCGAGATCGGGTAAATATCAAAGACCTGCACCAAGCCAACGCCGACCAAAACGATCATCAGCGTAAAGCCGATGACGACACCGAGCATATGCGGCAATGTCCGGCGAAACCCAAAGTTCGCACCCGACGCCATCAGCATCAGATTGTTCGGTCCCGGCGTGATCGAGGACACGAAGGCGAACAACGTTAGTGCGAGGAGTAGGTCATAGCTCATGCTCTGTCGCTACTGGAGATTTGGCTGCGCGGGAATAATTTTATTGTACCAAACCCGCCGCTTTGACGCTTAGCGGGCCGCGAAAGGCCCAACCACGATAGGCAACTGGCTCCGTCATTGTTGGGTTTGGAAAACGCGAGAAGAACATCGGCAGAGCGACGTCAGCAATTATGCAGTGCGACGCCCGTACGCCTGCGCAAAAATGCGGACCCGCGCCGAAGGAGATGGCCTTGGTATTATCACGGGTGACGTCGAAAGTATCAGGGTTTGTAAAGATCGCTTCGTCTCGATTGCCGGACGCAAACATCAAGAATGCGCGATCCTCGGGCTCAAACGTAATATCATTCAGCTTGTATCGCTTAGCGATGCGGCGCGGCGACATGCCGATGGGAGACATCCAACGCGCGTATTCCTCGAAGACTTGGAGCCAAGTAACCTCTCCCTTGAGCGCTTTGTTGAGCTGATCGCGATGTTCGATCAACGTCGCGATTGTTCCTGCAATCGCATCGCGGAGTTCATTTTGACCGCCTGATATGGCGAGTTTGATATTAGCGCGGATTTGCTGTTCGGGCATGCCCACGTTCATCGAAACGGACAGCAGAGACATGTCGGGGTTGGCTTTGAGTACAGGGATTTGCGCGTCGATATGCGCATCAATGGAGGCTGTACAATCGTGGCAATTGGCCTCAACTTGCCGATCACCCGCATAGTTGCCGACACCATCAATCATCCCTTGGCTGACCCGGTCCATTTCCACGAAATGCATATTGGTGAGGCCAGTTATGGCTTTAAGCGCTTCTGCTGAGACGGGCATCGCGAAATCGCTTACGAGATCGGCGGTCTGTATGGAGGCGAGTTGTTCGAGGATCTTTGACGTTGCGCTTTCAAACTGCATTTTCCACACATCACGCACCGTGCGCGGCGAGACGGTGGGAAAGATCATCTTACGCTCTGCCAGATGGGCCGCGCCGTCCTTGCGCATCATGTTTTCGCCCATAAGCGTGGTCATCAATCCGCCCGGCTGTTCGGAGCTGAAAACCTCAATGCGCTTTTCCTCACGAAAGATATCGTCACGGCGGGTGAGCAGGGTCGCATCAAGCTCTGGCACATAGGCGATTGGCGCGTCGCGACGCATTTTGGCGAGTGTTGGATAGGGGTCGATCCAAAAGGCTTGTGGGTCGACATGATAGCTGGGTGCATTGGACATGGGGCATGCTGCGACGGGTTTGAAGCGTGGTCAAGCCATAAGCTTGGGCAGTTCCACGGCCAATAGATCGAACACCAGCCTGATGCGGCGTGAGGTATGGAGCTCGCGGTGGGTCACGAGCCACGTGGGGAACATCACAGGATCACTATCGGGCAAAAGCACCTCCAGATCGGGCGAGGCGCGCACGACATCAACAGACATGGACGCGATGCCAAAACCCTGCTTGACCATTTCCCATGCAACGAGACTGTTAGAGGAACCAACCTTGAATTGAGCCGCAGTAAGCTCTAATCCAAGCACAGCGAGATACTCGAGCATCTGATCAGTGTTGCTGAAACTCAAGAAATTATGTGTCTTGCAGTCTTGATAATTGCGCGGACGCCTACGTTTCTGGATGTAACCTTTCGACGCATAAAACCGCCCGCCGGAATCATGAATGAGACACGTAATCAGGCCTGGCTGTTCGGGGCGCACACTGCGATATCGCCTTCGCGTTGCAGCAGATCGCTGACGGTTTTGGCCGTGACGATATCCACCTCGATCTTAGGAGCAATGCTGCGCAGTTTGGCAACGATGGGAGGCAATAAATGCGCGGCGAACAATTCGGACGCGGCGATGCGCACCATGCCCTCAATCGCTTGGGATTGGCCGGAGGCCATCAAGGTCATGCACCCCGCTGCATCGGCCATGGCGCGCACATGATCGGCAAGGTCCGCCCCAGTCTGGGTGATTTTCAAAGAGCGGCCAACGCGTTCAAAAAGGGTGAACGCCCAGCTCTTCCTCAAACGCAGTGATTTAACGTCCCAAGGTTGGCTGCGTTTGATTAAGCACACGCGCTGCCGCAGAGAACGAACCTGTTTCCGCGACCGCCAAAAACGCGCGTGCGTGGTTCCAATCGAATGAGATCGCCTGCCAATTCATGCATTAATTCATAATACAAACACGGATTTCGGCAATTCCGCATTTATGCATGCATGAATTAGAGTAGTCGCAAAGGAGATCACAATGATTGAGCAAGCAAAATTCTGTGATAAAGCCGCCGCGAAATATGCCACCAATCCGATCAAGGATATGGCGGCATATACCTATACGCTAGAGCGCACACGTAGCTATTTGCGCGATAGCGACAAAGTGTTGGAGATTAGCTATGGCACAGGTTCAACCGCGCTGCTTCTTGCAGCGAGTGTGGGTACCTATCATTGCACGGATATTTTCGAAGCGATGATCAAGATCGCGCGTGGTAAGGTGGCAGAGACAAGCTTGGCCAACTTCAGTTTCGAGGCGCATCCTGTCTTGGAGGGGATTTACTCGCATGACGGGCTTGATGCGGTGATGGCGTTTAACCTATTGCATTTGCTGCGCGATATTCCTGCGACGTTGGACACTGCGCGCGCGGCCTTGCGTCGCAAATTGGCGACCCAAGGGTTTGTAACGCGTAATACGGATGGGTCAGATTATCGCCGTATAGAACAACAACCACCTCCCGAGACGCTCGCCTTGCTTGCGGCGCTTAAGTAGCCCCGTTTGCTGAGCACACAGGGCCACCGATTTTGTTAGCCAAAGACACGACCAAGCGCTTGATCAACCGCATCTGTGATGTGATCGATATCATCCGCCGTCGCGATCAATGCAGGCGAGAAGCAAAGTGTGTTGTTGCGGCCTGGAATAGAGCGGTTTGTGGCGCCGATGATAACGCCTTGCGCCATACAATCCGCAACAACTGCGCCAACTATCTTCTCGTCCATTGCTTCTTTGGAGGCACGTTCTGATACTAGCTCTGCGCCAATGAAGAGACCCTTGCCGCGAACATCACCGATGACCGAGTGCTTTTCCGCCAAAGCGTGAAGGTTGTTCATCATACGCTCACCCATTGTGAGAGTGTTGCTCATGAGGTCTTCGTCCTCGATGATGCGCATGTTCTCAAGAGCAGCCGCTGGGCCCGCTGTGCATCCACCGAACGTGGAGATATCGCGGAAGTAGTTCATCGGGTCAGAGCTGTCGTCTTTGAACAGATCGAACACCTCTTCCGTCGTCACGCAGCAAGAGATTGCCGCATAGCCAGACGCTACACCTTTCGCCATTGTGACGATGTCAGGCTTGATGCCGTAGTTCTGGTAACCAAACCACACGCCTGTACGACCAACGCCGCAAACGACTTCGTCGATGTGCAAAAGGATATCGTATTTTTTGCAGATCTCTTGAACACGTTCCCAATAGCCTTCTGGGGGGGTGATTACACCACCGCCTGCAGTCACAGGCTCAAGACAGAGCGCGCCGACAGTGTCGGCACCTTCACGAAGGATGATCTCCTCAATCTGATCTGCGGCCCAAACGCCATAATTCTCTTCAGGTGCGCCGTCCTGCTCATGCTTGCGGTATTCCATGCAATGCGGCACGCGAATAAAACCGGGGGCGAACGGACCATATTGCGCGTTGCGCTCGTCCTGACCACCTGCGGACATAGAGGCGATGGTAGAACCATGATAATCGCGATCACGATAAAGAATCTTGTGCTTCTTGCCGCCATAGCGCTTGTGCGCGATCTGACGGACGATCTTGAAGCCCTTCTCGTTCGCCTCTGAACCGGAGTTCGCATAATACACACGGGACATGCCGGGCATTTTGGAAATTAGCTTTTCCGCAAACAAAGCGCCAGGGATAGAACCAGTCGTGCCACCAAAGAAGTTCATCTTAACAAGCTGGTCTCGCACAGCGTTGGCAATGCTTTCACGGCCATAGCCAACGTTGACTGTCCAAACACCACCCGAAACTGCATCGATGTGCTCTTTGCCATGCTGATCCCAGACTTTGATGCCTTTGCCTTCGATGATCATCTTAGGCTCGCCAGTCTCGAAGCCTTTGTGCTGGATCAGATGGTGCCAAACGTGCGCACGATCTGCGTCGACGACTTTAGAATAGTCGTTGTCTTTGAATGTCCCGTCCATTTGCAATCACCCTCTGTGTTGGCGTGCGCTTGTTGTTTGGCGCGCAGGAAAACCCCCCGGTTGCAACGAGGGATTCGATGCATCCAAATCATATAGATTGAGGCGAGTCTGATAGGGCCAGTTTGATTTTTCGTTTAGGTCCAATTTTTAATTAGTGCTCGCAGTACATAGGCAATCTGAGAGGTATCTTTCTGGAAATCCTAGAGATTCCTGAATTACTAAGCTTGCTTCTGTGCAAAAATTTACCTTGGAGTTAGAGTTCTGCGCCAGTTTTTTTCACCCCAAAGAAGGCGTGCGCAGGCACCATGGTTGCGATGGGTCGAGGGGGCAGTTTGTTTGGAGCGTTCAACTGCAGAAATTCTCGAAGGAGGCGGGATTGATGGCCCGTCGCCAAATCGGCAGCAATGATGCCGCCGAGCGTGCCTTGCACAATTTCCAAACCATTCTGGCAACAGGCGCTGAACAACCCTCCATCGACCTCACCAAAGGCGTGAACATTGTTCAAAGACAGACACAGATGGCCGCACCAGCGCGTCTTTGTTGGGGGTGAAATCCTAGTTAAACGGCTTCACCAAAGGCGTGTATATGCCTTCAAAGTTCATCTTAAGTCTCCTGTCATGCCGTGTCGTCGGGCAAAGGATCAGGCCAAACGTAACGTTTAATTTCTTCGCGGCTGAGCGCCCAATGATCGAGGGTGATTTCAACGGCTTCCTAAGCGCTGCGGCGCGAGATGGCGTCGATCAGCAAGTCATGATGATGCGCGGATTGGTCAATGCGCGCACTGTCTTGCGGTGCCACTCCACGATAAAAGCGTTGCGACATGCGGGTGTGATCAATCAGCAAGCGTCCCATCGCGGGGATGAGATAGGGATTGGCAGACATCATTACTGAGATCTCGTGCAAAAGGTGATTAGCGCGCGCCATAGCACCTGCATCCTGCGCACCTTTGGCTTTGGTAAAATCGAACTGCGCGGCTTTGAGCGCAATGATCTGATCCATCGTAGCGTTTTCGGCTGCAAGGCGAGAGATTGCGCAGTAAACGATAGATGCAGTTTGAAAGAACTGGCGCATTGCTAAAAAATCCATCGCAGAGACTAACGCGCCTTTGTTGGCCTCGTGGCTGATGAAACCTTCGCCTGCGAGACTCTGCGAGACTTCGCGTAATGGCGTGCGTGGCAGACCATAAGCAGCGCTCAGCGACACTTCATCCAGCATCGCCCCCGGCGCGAGCGCAAGTGTCAGCACACGGGTCTTTAGATCTGCAATACAGGCGTCTTTTTTAGACATGCCGAGGCGGCTCACTTCTACTTGTCTACTTGCATTCACTTTGTATACAAAATGAGAAGCGATTTATCCTATTTGCAACTAAGTCCAGTTGCATTGCTACTTAGGGCCAGAGTATGGTGAGCCATGGCCATTTCAATTGATACGTTTTTTCTGGATCCAGACTATCAAGGCACCTTGCAATCGCAGATCCAACAGATGATCGCACAAGGCATTTTGTCCGGGCGTTATTCCAAGGGAGAAAAGCTGCCTTCTTCGCGTAAGCTAGCCACGCATTTGGGGATTAGCCGGATCACTGTCACGCTCGCCTACACAGAGCTTTTGGCGAATGATTATCTGAACAGTCGTGGACGATCGGGGTATTTCGTATCGGACAATGCCCCCGAACCGCCACAGTTTGAACCCACCAGAAAACGCGCGGATGCTGTTGATTGGTCGCGTGCTATTGGGCAGAAATTCACAGGTGGGTCTGCACCGACCAAGCCTGTGGATTGGCAGAAATACAAATATCCGTTCATCTATGGGCAGGTCGACAAGAGCCTGTTTGATCACGCCAACTGGCGCTTGTGTGCGTTGCAGGCTCTAGGCGCGCGTGATTTTTCCGCGCTGACGGCAGATTATTATGATCAGGATGATCCACAACTGATTGAGTTCATTCTCCGTCATACGTTGCCCCGTCGCGGCATTTTTGCGCGCCCTGAGGAAGTGTTAATAACAGTGGGCGCACAAAACGCGCTTTGGCTGACTGCGCAGATCCTTTTGACGCAGCGCCGCACCGCCGCGATTGAGGATCCTTGTTATCACGCGTTGCGCGATGTGCTGACCCAATCTCGCTGCCACTTGTTGCCAGTCCCTGTGGATCGTGACGGATTGCAGCCCGACCTAATCGAAGACGGCACAGACGTTATTTTCGCAACCCCAAGCCATCAATGTCCCACCTCCGCCACGATGCCGCATACAAGGCGCAAAGCCTTGCTGGAACGCGCGCGAGAACTGGATGCGATTATCGTTGAGGATGATTATGAATTCGAGGTTTCGTTCCTTGGGGGGCCTATGCCTGCGCTTAAGTCGCTGGATGAAGACGGACGGGTGATTTACGTTGGCAGTTTTTCCAAGTCGATTTTTCCAGGTTTGCGGCTGGGGTATTTGGTCGGCTCTGAAGAATTCATCCGCGAGGCCCGTGCGCTGCGTGCGTCCGTTTTGCGGCATCCACCAGGGCACATCCAACGCACGACTGCCTATTTCCTTTCGCTTGGGCATTATGATGCTTTGGTGCGCAAAATCGGCAAAATCTATCAAAAACGCCGTGAAGTTATGGAGAATGCTATCAATGAACACGAGCTTGAGATTGCAGGGCGTGGTGTTTTTGGCGGATCGAGCTTTTGGATGCGCGCACCTGAAGATGTCTCCACAGTCGAGCTGAAACATGCTTTGATGGAGCGTGACGTCCTGATCGAAACCGGCCATCCCTATTTCGCGGCGGGCGCTGGTATCAAGAATTTCTATCGCCTCGCCTATTCCTCGATTTCGCAGGATTTGATTCCAGAAGGTGTGAGCCGCATCGCACAGGAAATATCAAAATTATCGAGACATTAATTCTCATTAATTTTTAGACTGGCTATATTTCAACATATCATCTGGCGCTAACAGGACTCACTCTGGCTCCATATGAAGAGGGCAATCTGTCAGCCTGCGTTGCGGGCTTTTATTTATTCCAAATCTCAGTCTAGGAGCGCATCCATGAAGATGACCACTGAAGAGGCCTTCGTTAAGTCCCTACAACGCCACGGTATTCAGCACGCATTCGGTATTATCGGTTCCGCCATGATGCCGATCTCGGACATTTTCCCACGCGCGGGCATCACGTTCTGGGACTGCGCCCATGAGGGCTCCGCAGGCATGATGGCTGACGGCTACACGCGCGCGACAGGCAAGATGAGCATGATGATTGCCCAGAACGGCCCGGGCATCACGAACTTCGTCACAGCTGTTAAGACAGCTTACTGGAACCACACGCCTTTGTTGCTGGTCACGCCTCAGGCTGCGAACAAGACAATCGGCCAAGGTGGCTTCCAAGAAGTTGAGCAAATGAAACTGTTCGAAGACATGGTCTGCTACCAAGAAGAAGTTCGTGACCCATCCCGCGTTGTCGAAGTTCTCACACGTGTAATTTCGCAAGCGAAGCGTTTGTCTGGTCCTGCACAATTGAACATCCCACGCGATATGTGGACACAGATTGTCGATATCGAAATCACAAATCCGATCGAGTTCGAGCCATCCTCCGGCGGCACAAACTCCGTTGCAGAAGCAGCCGCGATCTTGTCCTCCGCAAAGAACCCGGTGATCTTGAACGGCGCTGGTGTTGTTTTGTCTAAAGGCGGCATTCAAGCGTCCAAAGACTTGGCAGAGCGTTTGAGCGCACCTGTTTGTGTGGGCTACCAGCACAACGATGCGTTCCCGGGTAACCACCCATTGTTCGCAGGTCCTTTGGGCTACAACGGTTCCAAAGCTGGCATGCAGTTGATCAAAGACGCAGACGTTGTGTTGTGCCTTGGTACACGCCTCAACCCGTTCTCTACATTGCCGGGTTACGGCATGGAGTACTGGCCAACAAATGCGAAGATCATTCAGGTTGATATCAACCCTGACCGCATCGGCCTGACGAAGAAAGTTACGGTTGGTATCGTTGGTGACGCTGCGAAAGTTGCGCAGGGCATCATTTCCCAACTGGCGGACGACGCAGGTGATGCGGGCCGTAATGAACGCGAGGCACATATCGCAAAGACCAAATCTGCATGGGCGCAAGAGCTGACATCCATGACAGACGAGAACGACGATCCAGGCACCAACTGGAACGAGCGTGCGCGCGCAGCCAAGCCTGACTGGATGTCCCCGCGCATGGCATGGCGCGCAATTCAGGCGGCCTTGCCACGTGAGGCAATCATCTCGTCCGACATCGGCAACAACTGCGCGATTGGTAATGCCTACCCTGATTTCGACACTGGTCGTAAGTATCTTGCACCAGGTTTATTTGGTCCATGTGGCTACGGTCTGCCGGCGGTTGCTGGCGCGAAGATCGGTTGCCCTGATGTCCCAGTTGTTGGTTTCTCCGGCGACGGCGCATTCGGCATCGCAGTAAACGAGCTGACGGCGATTGGCCGTGGCGAATGGCCTGCAATGACACAGGTTGTCTTCCGTAACTACCAGTGGGGCGCAGAAAAGCGTAACTCCACACTTTGGTTCGACGATAACTTCGTTGGCACAGAGCTGGACGAAGGTGTTTCTTACGCAGGCATCGCGAATGCATGCGGTCTCAAAGGCGTCGTTGCACGCACGCAGGACGAGTTGACAGCAGCGCTGAACCAAGCGGTTAAGGATCAGATGGAGAACGGCATCACGACGCTGATCGAAGCAATGATCAATCAAGAGCTGGGTGACCCGTTCCGCCGTGACGCGATGAAGAAGCCTGTCGAAGTAGCTGGCATCAGCGCGGACGACATGGTCGAGCAGACGGTATAAGTCTGATGTCTAGCAAAACGAACCCATCCGCTTTGCTAGATAAAGCAAACACGCTCCCACCGCTTGCGTCTTTACTGACGCGAGCGGCGGCGACCCCTAAATCGATTGCCTTCGCTGAAGGCAGCGATCCGCGTATTGTTGAGGCAGCGGTTGCCGCCTTGAATGCTGGTGTAATTAAACAAGCACATCTTGTTGGGTCTCAAACAGATGTCGAGACCACGCTGGCTAAGTTTGAATTGCTGGATACCTCCAGAATCAAAATTCACGACCCCGAGAATTCTAGATTTTTCGACACCCTCGCCGAGAGGTTTGTTGAGTTACGCGCCCACAAAGGTCTGACGTTAGAGCTTGCACAAAAAGCCACGCTTGATCCTCTTGTATACGCGGCGTTGCTAGTTAAAACAGGACGCGCCGACGGCTCGATTGGGGGCGCAGTCGCAACAACCTCTGATACAGTTCGTGCGGCGTTGCAAGTGATTGGCAAAGCCAAGTCTGAGCCACTGGTGTCGTCCTTCTTCTTGATGATTTTACCAGAATATCACCCTCTTGAGCACCCCGCGATGGTCTTTTCCGATTGCGGTATGGTGATTGATCCTGATGCAGCAGAGCTAGCTGGCATCGCCTCGCAAGCCGCTGATAGTTTTGCCGCGCTGGTTGGCGAAGCCCCGAAGCTTGGTATGCTATCGTTCTCTACACATGGCTCTGCAAAGCATGAGCGCGTGACCAAGGTGCAAGAGGCGACCAAGGCTTTGAAAGCCGGCCGGCCTGACTTGGTCGTTGATGGTGAACTGCAACTTGATGCAGCACTTGTGCCTGCGGTTGCCGCCTCCAAAGCGCCAACAGGTACGTTGCAAGGCGCAGCGAACGTGTTGATCTTCCCGAACCTAGATGCAGGTAACATCGGATATAAATTAGCGCAGCGCTTTGGTGGTGCGGTGGCGATTGGTCCTGTGCTGCAAGGTCTTGCCAAGCCTGCAAATGATTTGTCTCGCGGATGTGTGGCGGGTGACGTGCTTGCGATGATCGCTGTGACAGCTTTGCAAGCGCAGACCGCATGAGCGCTTTCCTCGATCTTACGATCCCCCAAATCGTGCTGCTCGGGGGTATCTGCTTTGCCGCTGGTATGGTGCGTGGCTTTGCAGGATTTGCTTTGTCCGCACTCGTGATGGCCGCTGCCGCGACGATCATTTCGCCGATCTCACTCATTCCCGTTTTATGGTTCCTTGAAATGGCGGCGAGCCTGCAAATGGCAGGCGGCGGTTGGCGTGATGCAAATCGTACAATCGCCATTCTGCTCGTCATGGGTAACTTCATCGGCTGGCCGATTGGGCTGACGCTCACGACATCGCTACCTACAGATACTTCTACGCTGATCGCCTTGCTCATCATCCTCGCTCTTGCGGCCCTGCAACTCGCACGACTGCGCATCCTGGGCCTTGCGACCCGCCCCGGTACGCTGATTTCTGGCATAGTTGCAGGCATCGCTGCAGGCGTGGCGCATGTGGGTGGTATGGTCGTCGCGCTCTATGTGCTCTCGCAGAACCAACCCGCGAAAATGATGCGCGGCACGTTGGTTGTTTACTTGTTCCTCGCCTCTTTCGGATCGTTCCTATTCCTGATTTATTTCGACGTCATGACGCTACGAGCCGCATGGCGCGGGTTGTTTTTTGCCCCCATCGCAATGCTGGGCGTGTTCGTTGGAACGAAGTTCTTCAGTCCCAAGTGGGAACCCTATTACCGTCCATTTTGTCTCAACCTCTTGATGTTTTTGGCATCTTTGGGCCTGATCCGCCTCGCACTCTAAAGCCTACACCCTCAAGGGAGATTACGACACATGCCCAAAGACCAACCCATTCTGGACCTGTCGCCGAAAGTCTCTGACGAGGTGCGCAAAACCACCTGCTACATGTGTGCGTGCCGCTGTGGCATCAATGTGCATATGAAAGAAGGCAAAGTTGCCTATATCGAGGGCAACAAAGACCACCCCGTGAACAAAGGTGTGCTTTGTGCCAAGGGGTCTGCAGGCATCATGCAGGTCAACGCGCCCTCGCGTTTAAAGTCCCCTTTGAAGCGTGTTGGTCCACGTGGCTCAGGTGAGTTTGAAGAAATTTCATGGGAAGAAGCGCTGACAATCGCCACCGATTGGCTCGCCCCGATCCGCGCAGAGAACCCTGAGAAACTGGCGTTCTTTACGGGTCGCGATCAGTCGCAATCCTTCACGAGCTTCTGGGCGCAGCACTTTGGCACGCCTAACTATGCCGCGCACGGCGGGTTCTGTTCCGTGAACATGGCGGCCGCTGGCATCTACACGATGGGCGGTGCGTTCTGGGAATTCGGGCAACCGGATTGGGATCACACGAAGCTGTTCATGCTATTTGGTGTGGCAGAAGACCACGATTCCAACCCGATCAAGATGGGCATCGGCAAAATCAAAGAGCGCGGCGCGCGTGTGATTGGCGTGAACCCGATCCGCACAGGTTATAACGCGGTTGCCGATGATTGGGTCGGCATCACACCCGGCACCGACGGTTTGTTCATCCTCGCGCTTGTGCACGAGTTGATGAAAGCTGGTAAGATCGACCTTGAGTACCTCGCGCAATACACGAACGCGCCAGTGTTGGTCGACGCTGATACTGGTTTGTTGATGCGTGACGAGGCTGGCAAAGAGCTGGTGATTGATCGCAACACTGGCAAGCTCACTCCTTTTGATCAAAAGGGCGTGCGCCCTGATCTGTCTGCCTCGCATCGTCATGCTGGTGTGACGCACAAGCCTGTGTTTCATTTGATGGCAGAGCGGTATCTCTCCGAGGAATACGCCCCCGAAGCTGTCGCCGAGCGTTGCGGAATTCCAACCGAACGCATTCGCGGCATCGCCAATGAGATCGCACGAGTGGCGTTCGAGGAAAGTTTTGAGCTAGATCACGAGTGGACCGATTTCCGCGGTGAGACGCATTCCAAAATGACGGGCCGCCCTGTTTCGTTCCACTCCATGCGCGGTATCTCTGCACACTCTAACGGCTTCCAAACCTGCCGTTCCCTGCATGTCTTGCAAATCCTGCTTGGCACAGTCGAAGTTCCCGGTGGCTTCCGCTTCAAACCGCCTTATCCAAAGCCAGCAACGATCCACCCGAAGCCGCACTATGGCGTGACACCGGGCAAGCCGCTTGATGGTCCGCACCTTGGTTTCGTGCATGGCCCTGATGATCTTGCGCTGAAAGACGATGGCTCTGCCGCGCGTATCGACAAAGCGTTTACGTGGGACAACCCCATGTCCGCGCATGGCATGATGCATATGGTGATCTCCAACGCGTATGCGGGCGATCCCTACAAGATTGACACGCTGTTTATGTATATGGCGAACATGGCGTGGAACTCTTCGATGAACACGCGTGGCGTCATCGACATGCTGACGGATAAGAACGAGGAAACGGGCGAATATGTGATCCCACGGATCATCTACTCCGATGCCTATTCCTCTGAAATGGTCGCCTACGCCGATCTGATCCTGCCTGACACGACCTACCTTGAGCGTCACGACTGTATCTCTCTGCTCGATCGTCCGATCTGCGAAGCTGATGCTGCTGCCGACGCGATTCGCTGGCCCGTGATTGAGCCTGATCGCGATGTGCGTGGCTTCCAATCCGTGCTGTGTGAACTTGGTGCACGTCTTGATTTACCGGGCTTCATCAATGAGGACGGATCGCAAAAATACGCGGATTATGCCGACTACATCACCAACCACATTCGCAAGCCGGGCATTGGCCCGCTCGCAGGGTGGCGCATGGGAGAGAACGGCCTGCAAAACGGCCGCGGCGACGCGAATGAAGCGCAGCTGGATGCCTACATCGAGAACGGCGGTTTCTTTGTGGAGCACATCCCAGAGGGCGCGAACTACTACAAACCGTGGAACATGGCCTACCAAGAATGGGCTGTGGGCATAGGCATAATCGACAAGCCAGAGCCTTATCTGTTCCAGCTCTACGTTGAGCCAATGCGCAAGTTCCAGCGTGCCGCTGAAGGACATGGCGAACGTCAACCGCCAGAGCATCTGCGCGAGCGTATCAAAGAGACAATGGATCCGCTTCCCGTCTGGTACGAACCCTTCGAAGATGGTGCAGTTGACGTGGATGAATACCCCGTACATGCCCTCACGCAGCGCCCGATGGCGATGTATCACTCATGGGGTAGCCAGAACGCTTGGCTGCGTCAGATCCATGGGCATAACCCGCTCTATCTTCCGACGAACCTGATGCAAAAGCATGGGCTGAAGGATGAAGACTGGGCGACTGTCAGTTCCACACATGGCTCCATCACGGTGCCTGTCATGGAAATGGCCGCACTTAACGCGAACACAGTCTGGACATGGAACGCCATCGGCAAGCGTAAAGGCGCATGGGCCTTGGAAGAGGACGCGCCGGAAGTCACCAAAGGTTTCTTGCTCAACCACCTCATTCACGAGCTGATGCCGCCGAAAGGCGATGGCCTGCGTTGGGCAAACTCTGATCCGATCACAGGCCAAGCCGCATGGTTCGACCTACGCGTGAAGATCGAGAAAGCCGCGAACCCTCCAAGCGAGAGCCAGCCAGCATTGGCACCGATTAAATCACCTGTTCCGACAGGTCCTAAAGAATTGAAGTGGAAGCTTGGCCAATGACCACCCTCCCCGCCAGCACCCAGAAAAAACTCGGCCTCGTCATTGACCTTGATACATGCGTGGGCTGCCATGCTTGCGTCGTGTCTTGCAAAGGCTGGAATACCGAAAACTATGGCGCGCCTTTGAGCGATCAAAACCCTTACGGCGGCGATCCATCCGGCACGTTCCTCAACCGCGTACACTCGTTCGAAGTGCAGCCCGATGAAGGCGCAGCGCAACTTATCCACTTCCCCAAGTCCTGCCTGCACTGCGAGGACGCGCCTTGCGTCACTGTTTGCCCGACAGGTGCGAGCTACAAGCGTGTCGAGGATGGTATCGTTCTGGTGAACGAGCAAGATTGCATCGGTTGCGGTCTCTGCGCATGGGCCTGCCCATATGGCGCGCGCGAAATGGATGCTGCAGAGAAAGTCATGAAGAAATGCACGCTCTGTGTGGATCGGATTTACAACGAAAACCTACCCGAAGAAGATCGCCAGCCCGCATGTGTGCGCACATGTCCGTCAGGCGCTCGTCACTTTGGGGATCTCGCGGATGAGACATCAGACGTGAGCATCCTTGTCGCAGAACGCGGTGGTTTCGATCTGATGCCCGAGCAAGGCACGAAGCCAGTGAACAAGTACTTGCCACCACGTCCGAAGGACACCATGGAAGAGTTCGACATCCTCGCGCCTTATCTTGAGCCTGTTGCAAAAGACGCAGGTGGCTTCCTAGGTTGGCTAGACAAAGCCCTAGACGCCCTACCGGGAGGAGCGAAATAATGCATCCAGCACCGTCAATTATTCTCTTTACCACCCTTTCAGGTCTTGGCTTTGGCTTGCTGACCTTCCTCGGTCTTGGCATGCCCGGCTCCACCGGGTTTACAGCCTTCGTCTTCTTCACCATCGCTTATCTTTTGGCGGTTGGCGGTCTTTTGTTCTCGACGTTCCACCTTGGCCACCCAGAGCGCGCGCTGAAAGCCTTCAGCCAATGGCGTTCTAGCTGGCTATCGCGCGAAGGGATATGCGCTGTTGCGGCCCTCGTCATAATGGCGATTTATGGCATTGGACGCGTGTTCTTCGCGCAGCACTGGGGCCTAATCGGTGGCATCGGCGCGATCCTGTCGCTTCTGACCGTCTTCACGACGTCGATGATCTACGCGCAACTCAAGACGGTTCCGCGCTGGCATATGCCACTGACGAGCCCTTTGTTCATGGCACTATCAATCACGGGCGGCGCATTGCTCGCAGGACAAGTACAGTTTGTTATTCCGTTGCTGATCCTGTCTGCGGTCATCCAAGTAGCCTATTGGGTCGTGGGCGATAGTCGTTTGGCACAGTCGGGCAGCACTATGGAAAGCGCGACAGGTTTGGGCCATATCGGCAAAGTCAAAGCGTTTGAGCCGCCACACACAGGCACCAATTATTTAATGCGCGAATTCATCCATGTGGTCGGCCGCAAACACGCGACTAAGCTACGTGCAATCGCGCTGGTTCTTGGCTTTGCACTGCCCTTGATCTTTTTGACGCTACCCTTCGGCCACATCTTTGCGCTGCTCGCAGTGCTGTGTCATGTCGCAGGCATTCTGACGTCACGCTGGCTGTTCTTTGCGCAAGCGGAACATGTTGTGGGGCTGTATTACGGCAAACGCTGAGCTGCCCGATATTGTAGACAAAAAGCCGCCGTGCGTAATTGCGACGGGGGCTTTCTAATTCAAAGCAGATTGCTGAATGGCGATCTCTGTTCTCGCAGTACACGCATCACGCAAATCGGACAAAGCAAGTAGAGCCGGATCTGCGCGATAAGCCTCAAAGGCCGCGCTATCAGAAAACTTCAAAATATGCGTTTCATGAGGGCCATCGCTCAGAGTTTGCACATGATCCTGAGCGATACTTACGATCTCAACGCCATGGTGTGCCATGATTTTGAAAGCACGCGTTTCGAAGTCCGCAAACTCAGAAAAGCGCGCATCTTTCACCCATAGTCGCACTGTGACGACAAGACTGGGCATCTATTTCCGCCAGCTGCCGAACCATTTCTTCACACCATCGCTGGTGTTGGCAATGCTATCGCCCGCATCTTCGAGCACTGGATCAATCCGTGCTTCACGGAAGCGGCGCCAGCGCACCCAGACAGCCCAGACGAAAGCGAAGAAGAAAATCAAAATACCGATGTTAAGCCACGGGATGATGCGCACATTAGGATCATCGACCGCGCGCACGCTCACTGCATTCGGGAAGATCGACATGAATTCATTGCGCCAGCCGTAGTGTTTGATCACCACCCACTGTGGCGCATCTGCGCCGGACTTCAGATCAGAGGCCTCGGCCTGCAAATTCGAGGTGTCGAACTTGAAATACGGCGGCCAGCCCCAGCCTGTGTCTTCGTTGCGATAGACCATGACTTGGTCGTTGGTCAAACGCGTCTGGATAAAGAAAACATCGTGGTTTGCGGTCGTCGCAGCGTTGCCTACATCAGCGGCTGCCCAGAAGATCGAGTTCGCACCGAAATCAATCCGCTTTTCATAGGTGTCAGACACCCGCGCAACGTCATGTTGCGGCAAGGTGTAGTGAAAGAAGGATGCAACGAGGACCCAGAACGTGATCCAAAACACCCATTTAATATAGCCCATCTGATCAGGCTCCTCTTACATAAAATTTGTAGCGTATATGATAAACGAGATGATGCTGATCGGGATCACATAGACCCCAAGGATCAACTTGCGGCGCAGGGATCCGTCATACTCGAGCATGCCTTCTTTGACGAACGCGTCGCGATCGCCATCTTTGATCTCTTCGTCCCACTCAGCCTCTAACTTGCCGCGCCGCACGGAGCGCGAGTAGAGCGAAAGGCACACGTAAACCACAGACAATGCGAGGAAGCCAAATACCAGCAAACGGACTAGTGCGATCATTCTATTTCCTCCTCACCGCGCCATAAGGGCCAACGGCAGCTATCTTCTTTTCGCTCACGCCCCATGGGCCATCTTTCTTTGGTGCAGGCGCAGGTGGCTCCATCTCGGCATCATGCCCGAAGAGCGCAGCGCGTGCGCCAGCTTTGTCCACTTGATACTCGCGTTCCAGAAAATCCGCCACATAGGATTTTTTGCTCTCATCCCACGTCGCGTGGGGCTGGTAGAACAGCTCATTATGGCAGATGAACAATTGACGCACGTCTTGGGGCTGAGTTGGCTCAAGAGCATATTCACCGAGTCACGATCCGCATGATCCGCGCTACGCAGCGTGTAGAAGTACGCGGGATGATCGGAAGTGATGCGTGGCCATTTGCCCCCCTCTTCTGCCCAACGCAGAAGCGAGGCGAGACCGTGGAATTCTTCTGGCAAATCTTGCGCATGACGCCGCGCGAGCGCGCGAATATCACGGCGCGTGACCCCTGTTAGATCGATCCCGCTTTCCTGCGCGGTATCAATGACAATGAAGTCCATCTTCTGACGTATGATCGCAGGCGCATCGATGCCGCGTGCTTTGACGATAGGTTCAGCCAGATCGTTATACTCCAAGAACTTCGCAATCTGATTGCGGTCCTTCGTGTCGAACACATACTTGATCGGCAGCGCGCCCAACACCGCTTTGCTTCCACTGGAAATCACCGCAAGATGATCCATCCCTTGGAACACATAGAGCCCACCAAAATGCGCCGTCCAGAAATTGCATTGCTCGAATTCCATCAGATCGAGCCGCACAGGATTGCGCGTCACATCGCCCGTGCGCTTGGCCTTGCTGATCATATCCGCGATCAACACATCATCGAACCACGCATCTTCCTCGCGCATGAAACGATCCACGTCCTGCGCCAGCGCTTCCGCCTCTGCAACTGTGCCGGAAGTCGTATCCGCCTCGATCTTGACCTTGCGAATATCAAACAGACGTACGGGCCCATCGACGGCATAGACAGAGTTTACCAACTCCTCCGCTACCGCATCGCGCGCAGTGAGCGCGAAGAGCTGTGTTTCATTCTTTTGGATGAATTCCTTGAGGATCTCGCGCGAGGTCGAGAACTTCGCATTCAGCAGCGGCGCGGTCTTTTGATCCGTGGTGAGGAGGATAAACTGCCGGTTCACCCCCGCATGGTTAAGGTAGAGATGATCGTCGAGCTCATCGCCAATCTCGGGCGAGTAGCCAGAAACGTCGATATGAAATTCGCTGAGCTTAGTTTGGTGGTTGGTGAGGCAATGTGAATGCACTTTACATCATGACCGCCGCAAGAATTCCCTTAACTGTCGCAAAAGTCGTAGCGGATGGGAAGGCAGATGGATAAGGATGCGCCGAATTAAGTCATTAAGCAAGAACAGGAGCGCGCCATGAGCTGGTCACCCGAGAAGACCGAAGTCAAAAGTTGGAACGAGTGGGACACGCTGCGTCATGTCATCGTGGGTCGCGCCGATGATTGCCATATTCCGCCAGAGGAACCCGCGCTGGACGCGAAAGTGCCTGAGGACAGCGATATGCGCGGTCAATGGGGGCGTCGTCCGCAGGAAACGATTGATCGCGCAAACGAGTTGCTGAACAATTTCGCAGGCATGTTGGAAAAGCGCGGGCTGCGTGTGGATCGCCCCACCTCAATTGATCATTCCGTGCCTGCAACGACGCCTGATTTTCATACGGAAAGCCAGTTCGGCTGTATGCCCCCACGTGATGTTCTTTTGACCGTTGGACACGAGATGTTGGAAGCGACGATGTCCTATCGCTGCCGTTGGTTTGAATATCTGAACTACCGTCCGTTGATGCAGCAGTATTTCAAAGAGGACCCGAAGTTCCGGCACGAAAGCGCGCCAAAACCCCGCTTGACGGATGCGGATTATCACCCCGATTACCTGTCCGAGAAGATCGGTGATGCGAAGCGCTTGGAATGGGCCGCAGAAAAGTTCTTTGTAACCACAGAAGAAGAGCCGCTGTTTGATGCGGCAGATGTGCTGCGTTTTGGCAAAGATCTTGTGGTGCAACACGGATTTACGACCAACGAAAAGGGTATTGAATGGCTGCGTCGCCACTTCCCCGATCACCGCGTGCATACGGTGAATTTTCCTGGCGATCCTTATCCCATTCACATCGATGCGACCTTTACGCCTTTGCGTCCCGGTCTGATCCTGAACAACCCGCAGCGTCGTTTGCCAGAAGATCAACGCAAGATGTTTGAGGCCAATGATTGGGAAATTGTGGATGCGGCGCAACCGTCGCACAACTCGCCACCCCCGCTATGCTATTCGTCCACATGGTTGTCGATGAATGTGCTGGTGCTTGATCCGAAAACCGTGTGTGTCGAGAAGTCCGAAGTCTATCAAGCCGAACAAATGGACAAGTTGGGCATGGAAGTGGTCGAAGTTGAACTGCGTGATGCATATGCGTTTGGTGGTGGTCTGCATTGCTGCACGGCGGACGTTTACCGCGATGGTGAGTGCGAAGATTACTTCCCGAACATGTGAGCTATCGTGACCTCGTGTGCAGAGCGCACGAGGTCACCTCAGTCCTAACCGATCACATTGAATGCAGGGCCGTACGGGTATTTCGTGATATTCTCGTTGCCTTCTTCTGTGATGATCAAGATATCATGCTCACGGTATCCACCCGCGCCCGGCTGACCGTCCGCGATGGTCAACATCGGCTCCATCGATATCACGTGCCCCGGCTGCAAAACTGTGTCGATGTCCTCGCGCAGTTCCAGCCCAGCTTCGCGCCCGTAATAGTGCGAAAGCACGCCAAAACTGTGCCCGTATCCAAACGTGCGATACTGTAAAAGATCACACGCCTCAAAGAATGCGTTGATTTCATGGGTGACGTCCGCGCAGCTTGATCCAGCCTTGAGCAAAGACATCCCCAACTCGTGCGCGCCAATATTTGCTTCCCAAATCTTAAGCGACGCATCATCGACCTCACCCACAAACATCGTGCGTTCGAGCGCAGTATAGTAGCCCGAAATCATCGGGAAAGTGTTAAGCGAGAGGATATCACCCCGCTCTAGTTTGCGCGACGTCACAGGGTTATGCGCACCATCCGTGTTGATGTCGGACTGGAACCACACCCATGTGTCGCGGTACTCCGCGTCTGGAAACAGCTTGGCAATCTCTAGCTCCATCGCATCACGTCCTGCCATCGCAACATCAATTTCGCGCGCGCCGATCCGCACAGCGTCTTTGATTGCAAAACCACCAACATCAGCAACAGCCGCACCCGAGCGGATCAAAGTCAGTTCCGCCTCGGATTTGTGCATCCTTTGCAGCATTGTCGCGTCAAATAGATCAACAGTGCGGGACGGCGCGAGGAAGCTATCAAGCTTGGTTTTCTGCAACAGGCTTAAATGATCGCTCTCATAGCCAATAGATTTACCTTTGCCTGCAACGCTTTCGATCGCGCGCCAATAATTGTCGCGCTGCCAATCTGTGTAAGTAATGTTGTCACCATAACACCGTCGCCAAGGTTGGCCCGCATCAATTCCCGCAGAAATCGTCACCGAGGTTTGTGGTGTGACCACCAGCGCGTAGGGGCGCCCGAACGCGCAATATGTGAAGCCAGAATAGTATGAAACGTTGTGCATGGAACTGAACACAGCCGCCTCAACACCCATGTCGGACATGGTTTTGCGCAGCTTGTTCAAGCGGCTTTCGTATTCCGCATCGCTAAATTGTAGAGGGGCTTTTTCGCCGTTGTGAAAACGGTAGAAATCTGGTCGTGCAGTCATGGTGTGACCTCCATTTTGACGCATCAAAGAGAGGTCCCGGCGTTCAGGACGAGTTTTGCTAAAGAGCGCATCTGAAGATCAGATTGGGGCGACGCCATCGCTTGCGCCCTGAGGGATGTTTGACATGCGCCGTGCCAAAGGTCGGGTCTGCTTGCGTCGCGGAACATTCTAATCCCGACATCACACGCACCGCACTGGACAAGTCGCGATCCACGTGCTTTTCCTCAAACAAACCCGCCTTTTGGAGAACACCATGCTCGACACGCCAACAAACCTCGCTTCTTTGCTTAAGGATCCCAGCCTTTTGGCGACCAAAGCCTATATCGGCGGGGAGTGGGTCGATGCTGACGGTGGGGCGACGTTTGATGTTCTGAACCCCGCGCGCGGCGATGTGATCGTTCAGGTTGCTGACGTGAGCCGCGCACAAGTCGCAGGTGCGATTGCGCAGGCTGACGTCGCGCAGAAGGAGTGGGCGAAGAAGACGGGCAAGGAGCGCTCCAATATCTTGCGCGCATGGTTCGATTTGATGATGGCAAATCAGGAGGATCTTGCCACCATTCTTACCGCAGAGCAGGGCAAACCGATGGCCGAAGCCATGGGCGAGATTGCGTATGGTGCCTCTTTCATCGAGTTCTTCGCAGAAGAGGCAAAGCGTATCTACGGTGAAACAATCCCAGGTCATCAGGCCGACAAGCGCATCACGGTCATCAAGCAACCCATCGGTGTGACCGCGTCAATCACCCCTTGGAATTTCCCCAATGCAATGATCGCACGCAAGGTCGCTCCTGCTTTGGCCGCGGGCTGCGCCATGGTTGCACGTCCGGCGGAAGACACGCCGCTTTCCGCGCTCGCCATGGGTGTTCTGGCAGAGCGCGCGGGTATTCCAGCAGGTGTGCTCAGCATTCTGCCCTCCACCGCGTCTAGCGAAATCGGTAAGGAATTCTGTGAGAACCCTGTCGTGCGCAAGCTGACCTTCACTGGTTCCACCCAAGTTGGCCGCATCTTGTTGCGCCAAGCCGCAGATCAAGTGATGAAATGCTCCATGGAACTGGGCGGCAACGCGCCCTTCATCGTCTTTGACGACGCAGATATCAACGCGGCTGTGGACGGTGCGATCATGTGCAAGTTCCGCAATGCCGGTCAAACCTGCGTTTGCGCCAACCGTATTTATGTGCAAGCAGGTGTCTATGATGAATTCGCCGAAAAATTAGCGGCCAAAGTCGGCGCGATGAGCATGGGTGACGCGCTTGCAGGCACTGTCGATTTCGGCCCGCTGATCAACCCGAAAGCCGCTGAGAAAGTACATTCACACATAGCCGATGCAAAGGCAAAGGGTGCTACAGTTATTCTGGGTGACACAGAAACGGGGCTGTCTGGTAACTTTATCACGCCAACGATTGTAACGGGCGCCACCAAAGACATGGCGTTCTCCAACGATGAAACATTCGGCCCATTGGCACCTTTGTTCAAGTTTGAGGATGAGGACGAGGTGATCGCCTTAGCCAATGACACGATCTTCGGCTTGGCGTCTTACTTCTACGCCAACGATCTGAGCCGCGTTTACAAGGTTGCAGAGGCTTTGGAGTATGGCATCGTCGGTGTGAACACAGGCATCATTTCCACAGAGGTTGCGCCCTTTGGCGGCGTGAAGCAGTCCGGTCTCGGACGCGAAGGCAGCCATCACGGAATCGAGGATTATCTCGAGATGAAATACATCTGCATGGCGGTTTAAACGCGCGGCGCAGCCCCATGGGTGGACCGGAAAAGGCAAAGTGACAAACGATGTATTTCAAAACGCGCTAGACGCGCTTGGTGTAGGCGAACCGCCGCGCGTGTGGTCGTTTATTGTCACGATCTTTGGCGATCTCGCACAGCAAGCAGGGGATCGGCTATCGGGCCCTGTCTTGGGGGATATACTGTCCCCCGTCGGCGTTCGCCCTGAAGCGATGCGCGTAGCCTTGCATCGTTTGCGTAATGAGGGCTGGATCGAAACCACCAAACAAGGTCGCGTGGGTCTGCATGGATTGACCAGATTTGGGCTGGAACAAAGCGCGATAGCGAGTGAGACGATCTATGCGCCCTCAAACGCGGCTGGTTCTGATTGGCATGTGTTGTGCTTTGCGCCAGTGCCCTCGGTCACGGAGCAAGTGCGCGCAAGCACTTTGACAAAGCAAGGCTACATCGCCGTGTCGGCAGGGGTGTATCTTGCGAACGGGCCTTGCGTTAAGACCCCAAGCGACGCACTTGCGCTGAATGGATCCTTAGGGGACGTGCCAGTGTGGTTGTCACACTCTATTGTCTCAAGTGCGCAACGCACGGCCTTCCGTGCGCTTACACGTGATTTGGAACGGCTTGGCTTAGATCACGGCAACGTCGCTGAATTCACACCTATTCAAATTGCAACGCTACGGGCGCAGATCGTACATCGCTGGCGTAAGCTAGTTTTGAAGTTGCCTGATGTGCCCGACGTCTTGTACGGCGCAGATTTTGAGGGAAGGCGTTGCCGCGTCGAGGTTCTGCGCACTCTGGATGTTTTGCAGCGCCCCGCAATTACGTCACTGATCTGAGGACTGCTCCAAAGCAAGCAAGGCGGCAAGCCCTGCGCGGTAGTCTGGGTAGAGCAACGTCACCCCTAGCTCTGACTTGATACGATCATTTCGAACGCGCTTGCTTTCCGCATAGAAACTACGCGCCATCGGGGTCATCTCGGCTGTTTCAAAATCAACCTCTTCTGGCAAAGGCAGGTCCAATAGTTCCGCGGCATGTGCAATCACATCTTGCGGCGGCGCGGGATCATCATCGCACATATTATAAATAGCTCCAGCGTTCGGATCTGCGATGGAGGCCGCGAGGATCTGCGCGATGTCCTCTACGTGGATACGACTGAAAACCTGCCCTTCTTTGATGATCCGACGCGCTGTGCCTGCGCGCACTTTAGAGAAGGGTCCGCGACCGGGTCCGTAGATGCCCGCGAGGCGAAAGATGTGCAGGGGCAGGTTCGGGATGGATTGCCAGTCCGCTTCAGCCGCAACACGCATTTGACCGCGCTTGGTGGCGGGTTTCAATGGGCTACTCTCATCGACCCAGCCGCCATTGGCGTTGCCGTATACGCCGGTCGTTGACAGGTAACCCACCCATTCAAGATTAGGCGCATGGCGCGCTATATCTTCACGCAAAGCGTTGAGAACAGGATCGCCATCCGCACTAGGCGCAGCGGAAGTGAGCAGGTGGGTTGCGCTATGCAAGGTCTCGCGCAGGTCCGTATCCGGCCAGATCACCGAGGTCACCCCCGTCGCCTCAAGCGCTGCGGCTTTGTCAGAGGAGCGCGTCGTGCCCGTGATCGTGAACCCTTGCTCAAGCAGGAGAGGCGTCAACGCACGCGCAGAAAAGCCGTGCCCTAAAGAAAGCAGATGTTTTGTCATATCGCTTTAGTGCGGCAGGCACTGCGCGGTTGCAAGTGCGCGTCGCTTTCGCTTCTATTAGAGTATGACCGATAATCCAGACTTAGAAGCGGCCTACAAGCTAAGCGGGCCGGATGGCTCGAAACAGCTGTATGCCGCATGGGCAGAAACCTATGACAGCAGCTTTGCCAAAGATATGCAGTACCGCGCACCGCAAGCGGTTGCAGAGTGCTATGCGAAAATCTCTGGAGTGTCGCCTGTTTTGGATCTAGGCGCGGGAACTGGATTGTTAGGAGCCGCGCTTGTGCAACAGGGTATTGAGGTGGTTGATGGTACGGATATCTCGCCCCAAATGCTGGTGGTGGCGGAGAAGAAGCACGTCTATCAACGCTTGTTTGAAGGGGATCTTACCCAACGACTTGAGGTGGATGAAGGAGACTATGCTGGTGTGGTCAGTTCTGGCACATTCACGCACGGACATGTCGGGCCTGATGCGTTGGAAGAGGTTCTGCGCTGCATGGGAAGTGGCGCTTGGGCCGTGCTGAGCGTGAATGCCACGCATTGGGATGCACAAGGGTTTGAAGACGTGCTGAAGCGCCTCGAGCCGCAAATTGCTGAATGGCGCAGGGATGAGTTTGCGCTTTATGGCGCAGGTGCAACGGGTGCACATGCCGCTGACACGGGTTGGCTTTTGCAAATGCGCAAGGCTTAGGAATACATCCGTTTCTTGCGCGCGCGTGTTTCTGCTGTGCTTTCTGGCGTGCCATTGTGAAACGTGCCAAACCAGCGATCCCACGGCATTTCCTGATTGCCATGGTTACACTCGTAATACCGGTGATGCAGCTGGTGATAAAACGTGCCCAGCGCGAGGCGACGTTTATCCTTGATCAAGAGATCTTCGTATCCTGTGTGGGTCATTGCCGCGACGGGGCCAAGGTAGATGACCTGAAAGATCACAAGGATCGGATCGCTGGGCACGACCCAGTGAATGCAAAGCGAGGAGCAATAGAGAAAATGTTCAACAGGATGCATGGAAAAGCCCGACCACGGGCCGACGTTGACGTTGCGATGATGCAGAGAATGCACATGGGTGTAGAGGAACGGCACATGCAGAAAACGATGCATCCAGTAGAAATGAAACGCTGACCAAATCGGCAAAAGGATCAGCGAAAGAGTGAACTACACAGGATTGCCGAGCGGTGTTATCGTCGGCGCGTAACCCTTCGCCATCAGCCACATTGTGAGCGCACTGAAGAGCGTCAGAAACCCTAAGCCGGAAACCAGCGAGTGAAACATGTTGTCGTGCACTTGGTTAGAGAAGCTCCAAAGGCGGTTGCCTTTGGCCATCTCAAGCTTGTCGAATTTTAACTCTGTACCCTGCCCTTTGCGCATGAAGAAATACCACTGGAGCGTGCCTGCACTGATCAGAACCAAGGCGAAATTCGCACTCCACAGATGAGCGGTCCAACCGATTTGGAAACTGCTTGCTGAGGCGAAGTCGGGATAGATCCAAAGCCATAGAGCGATCGCAAGTATGACCATCATCACCCGCTCTGACAGCGTCAGCCAATTGCGCACAAACCAACGCGCAAGGAAACCAACGCGCACGGGCCATTTGAAGATTGAGCCGTCCGCGAGAGGCAAGTCAGGGTGATAATTCCAGTCCGAAGACTTTGATTTGCTCAAAATGTGATTCCTAAGGTGGCCTTACTTGCTGCAGCACGTAAGGCTACGTTGCGTAGTTACTGCCTTCATCGTCCAGAATACCCTTAAGCTCTGCAAGATGGCGCTCATCTTGCTCAGGGTATTGCTCAAGCTCATGTGCTGTTTTTTCTGCGATCTCATCAGGCAGCACACGCAAAGGCTGACCCGTCTGCAATGCTCGAATATATGTCTCGCAGGACCGTTCAAAGTAAAACAAGCGATTGAACGTGTCGGCCACGGTATCGCCAATTATCATGACCCCGTGATTGCCCATCACCATCACTTTCTTTTTGGGATCATCAAAGAGTTTCGCACAGCGCTCCCCTTCTTCTTCAAACGCGAGTCCACCGTAATTTTCGTCGATCACTACACGATTGAAAAACGTCGCTGAATTCTGATCAATCGCAGGTAAGCGGCTATCAGCCAGCGACGCCAACACGGTCGCAAAAATCGAATGCACATGCATTGCGCAACGCGCGTGCGGGCAATGGCGGTGCATCCCGCCATGCAGCCCCCAAGCAGTTGGATCCGGCGCATCGGGCCCCTCCAGCGTCTTAGGGTCATTGGCATCGACGATAATTAAATCCGACGCCTTGATCCGGCTGAAATGCACCTGATTGGGGTTCATCAAAAACCGCGTGCCTTCGTCGTTGATCGAAAGGGAGAAGTGGTTCGAAACCGCCTCATGCATATTGAGACGCGCGGTCCAACGGAAAGCGGCCGCAAGGTCGACGCGTTCTTGCCAGTGATCCATATTCGGGCGTGTTGCGGTGTTCATTGTGCGTTTCTTTCTTCTGATGTGAGCGCGCGTGAGGCTACCCAAGCATATCCATTCGCGCAAAGAATACAGGCCTCGAGCAGACTATGCGGTTTATTGGTTGGTTCTTGCAAGATATGACCACCATGGGCGTCAGCTTTGCTTGCAGCGACATCAGGATCCGTCGCAAACAGATGAAACTGCGCCCCACCGCCGCGCGCGCCGGCTTCGGGCAGCAGAGACAGCAGAAGATGCGAGTGATAGGTGCCGTCGCTATGGAGCTGAAAGACCTGATCGCCGTAGGTCATGATCGCGAAGTCGCCCGAGACACGATGCGCTTTCATGTCGAAAACGGCACTCAGGAACTCTGCTTGTGCGATCACGTCGCACACAAGAATGTTAAGCCCTAATCCGCGCAAAGACGTGCCAAAGTCAGCGGCGCTTACCGTTTCATAGTACATTTCGCATACTCATCCTTGCGCTCAACCAGATGCTTGAACATCCCTCAAGCTCGTGTCAACTTTGGACATGAACACAGCGAATTTCAAAACATGGCCGCAAAGCGCGCCGCGATTGGTTAACGTTGCCGCGGGACGCGCAGCCGCTGACCTTGTGATCAAAGGCGGCACATGGGTGAATGTGCACACCCGCGAATGCCTCGAAAACCACGATCTTGCCATTGCAGACGGGCGTTTCGCTTATTGTGGGCCAGACGCGAACCATTGCATCGGGCCAGACACGGAGGTGATAGACGCGCAGGGTCGTTATATGATACCAGGTCTGTGCGACGGGCATATGCATATTGAGAGCGGTATGCTCACCCCTGCCGAGTTCACGCGCGCTGTGATTCCGCATGGCACAACGTCGATGTTTACCGACCCGCATGAGATCGCCAATGTGCTTGGCCTCGCGGGTGTGCGTTTGATGCATGACGAGGCGATGATGCAACCGATCAATGTGTTCACACAAATGCCTTCTTGCGCGCCGTCCGCGCCGGGTTTGGAGACGACAGGTTTCGAGATCAGCGCTGACGATGTGGCCGAAGCCATGGCGTGGCCCGGTGTCATCGGGTTAGGCGAAATGATGAATTTCCCCGGTGTCGTAAACGGCAATCCGCAGATGTTGGCGGAGATCGCAGCAACGCAAAACGCGGGCAAAACTGTTGGAGGGCATTATGCTTCGCCGGATCTGGGACCCGCGTTTCACGCTTACGCAGCGGGCGGTCCTGCGGATGATCATGAGGGCACATGTGAAGCCGACGCAATTGCACGCACGCGCCAAGGGATGCGCCACATGATGCGGCTTGGCTCCGCTTGGCATGATGTTGAAAGCCAGATCACGGCGGTCACGGAAAAGGGCCTTGATCCGCGTGGATTTATCCTGTGCACCGATGACAGCCATTCAGGCACAATCGTGAATGAAGGCCATATGAACCGCGTTGTACGCCATGCGATTGAGTGTGGGTGTGATCCTTTGATTGCCTTGCAAATGGCGACGATCAATACTGCGACGCACTTTGGGTTGGAGCGCGATATTGGCTCTATCGCACCGGGACGGCGTGCAGATGTGATCCTAACCTCAGACCTTAAGACCCTGCCAATTGAGCAAGTGATCGCGCGCGGCCAAACAGTCGCGCGAATGGGAATTTGCGAAGTCGAATGTCCCCATCTTGACTGGCCGCGACACGCACGCAGCACAGTACATATGGGGCCTGCCAAGAACGCTGATGCGTTTGAAATTAGTGCGCCTGATGGGGCCAATTCAGTGCGCGCCAATGTGATTGGTGTAGTCGAAAACCAAGCGCCTACGAAAGCGTTGAAAGCAGATTTGCCCGTCACCAACGGCCTTGTCGAAACGACAGGTGACATTTGCCAGATTGCGTTGGTGGAGCGGCACCGTGCTACTGGGGGGGTGGTGAACGGGTTCGTCTCCGGCTTTGGTTATAGCGGCAAAATGGCTATGGCTTCTACAGTTGCCCATGACAGCCATCATATGATTGTCGTTGGCACGGATCGCGAGATGATGGCGGCGGCGGCGAACCGATTGTCCGACGTGGGCGGCGGCATCAGCGTTTGGAAAGATGGCGCTGAACTTGCGCTTGTTGAACTACCCATCGCGGGTCTTATGTCGGATGAACCTGCAAAAGACGTCGCGCGCAAAGCCGATCAGATGGTGCAAGCCATGCAGGACTGCGGCTGCACTTTGAACAATGCCTATATGCAACATTCCTTGCTTGCTTTGGTCGTGATCCCTGAAATCAGGATTTCCGATCTCGGCCTTGTGGATGTTACGCAATTTCAACTGACCCCGCTCTTTGAAAGCTAGGGACTTGAGGAACATGTGACCGATAAATCTATAGTTACACCTAACGCACCACATCCCGAAGCCTACCGCGACCCCAAAGCCGCGGTAGATCAGCTGGTTAAGCTTTATGAGCGAGCGACAACTTTCCTATGCGAAAAATTTACTGAGGCGATGAGCAAGGGCCATCCCGGTCATCGCTACCGTGCGTTTTATCCAGAGATCAGGATCACTACGACGAGTTTTGCCCAAGTTGATAGCCGTTTGAGCTTTGGGCACGTGTCTTCGCCGGGCATGCATGCCGCGACGATTACGCGGCCTGATTTGTTTCGCAAATATCTGGAACAGCAGATTGGCTTGCTGATTGAAAATCACGATGTTGCAGTTGGCATCAGCGTCTCTGACACGCCGATCCCTGTGCACTTTGCCGTTGCCAATGACGCGCGTATCTCTGTGCCGCTGGATGGCGCGGCTGAGTTCACGCTGCGCGACGTGTTTGATGTACCGGATCTCAGCACCACCAACGATGATATCGTGAATGGGACGTTTAAGCTGCCTGAAGACGGAACCGAACCGCTTGCGCCATTCACCGCCCAGCGCGTTGATTACTCGCTTGCGCGTCTCGCGCATTATACCGCGACAGAGCCAGAGCATTTTCAGAACCATGTGCTGTTCACAAACTATCAATTCTATGTATCCGAGTTTGAGGCTTATGCGCGTGCGCAACTGGCTGATCCGAAGAGTGGCTACACCAGCTTCGTAAGTACCAGGAATGTTGAGATCACCTCGCCAGATGAAGTGATCGATCCGGTGATGAAGATGCCGCAAATGCCGACCTATCATCTGAAAAAGGCGGATGGCAGCGGGATCACCTTGGTCAATATTGGCGTTGGCCCCTCAAACGCAAAGACCGCGACAGATCACGTCGCTGTGTTGCGACCCCATGCGTGGTTGATGGTTGGCCACTGCGCGGGACTGCGTAACTCGCAAAGCCTTGGAGATTTTGTACTGGCCCACGCTTATCTGCGTGAGGATCGTGTGCTTGACGATGACTTGCCCGTTTGGGTGCCAATTCCAGCGCTCGCGGAAATTCAGATAGCTTTGCAAAAGGCGGTTGCGGAAGTCACCGAATACGAGGGCTATGATCTCAAGCGTATTATGCGGACGGGCACCGTTGCATCCGTGGACAATCGCAACTGGGAGTTGCGTGACCAAGACGGGCCAGTGCAGCGATTGTCGCAATCGCGCGCGGTGGCTTTGGATATGGAAAGCGCGACAATTGCCGCCAACGGGTTCCGATTTCGCGTCCCCTACGGCACGCTTTTGTGCGTCTCTGACAAGCCGCTTCATGGGGAGTTGAAGCTGCCAGGAATGGCCTCCGATTTCTATACCACACAGGTTACACGGCATTTGATGATCGGAATCCGCGCCATGGAAACGCTGAGCGAAATGCCGCTAGAACGCATTCATAGCAGGAAATTGCGCTCATTTCAGGAGACAGCCTTCCTGTGACCTAGCGGAAACCGGCCAAAACGCCTGTTTTTATACCTTTTTTCACCTCTATGCGTTGTGCTGACTTGCAAGATGCAGTTAAATGAGCACGTAGAGGCCCTAGATACGGGCAGTAAAGGGAGACCATGAACATGGCAAAACCAATGACAAAAACTCAACTGGTCGCTGCACTGGCTGAAGAGATGGGCGCAGACAAAAAAGCATCAGGCGCAGCGCTTGATGCGGTATGTGCATTGATCACACGTGAAGTATCCGACGGCGGTGCTGTTACACTTCCAGGCGTTGGCAAGATCTATTGCCGCGAGCGCCCAGAGCGTATGGTGCGTAACCCTGCAACAGGTGAGCAGATCAAGAAAGACGCGGACAAGGTTGTTAAAATGACAATCGCGAAAGCACTTAAAGACAGCGTTAACGGCTGATTTTGCTGTCCTAGCAAAATTACGAGAAGGGTCGCTCTGGTTGAGCGGCCCTTTTTAATTGGAGAAAGACCCAATGGATCTGCGCGCACTTTTGATGGGCCTTGCCTTTGCATTCATGTGGTCAAGCGCGTTCACCTCCGCGCGCATCATCGTACAAGACGCGCCACCTCTGATGTCGCTTAGTCTGCGGTTCTTTATCTCGGGTGTAATTGGAATTGCGATTGCCAAAGCACTCGGCCAGCGTTGGCGCCTTACAGCTGCTCAGTGGCGTGCTGTGTTCGTCTTTGGCCTGTGTCAGAATGCGCTTTATCTCGGGCTGAATTTCATGGCGATGCAAACAGTCGAAGCGTCGCTCGCCTCTATCATCGCTTCGACCATGCCATTGATAGTTGCGGGGGCTGGTTGGGTCTTACTCAAGGACAAGCTGCCAACCCAAGGTATCATCGGTCTTTTCATAGGTATCGTTGGCGTTGTGCTGATCATGGGCGCGCGCTTTGATGGAAATGCAGATGCGTTTGGGATGGCGCTTTGTGTGATTGGCGCGATTGGCCTGAGTGTTGCGACACTTGCGATGCGCGGGGCATCTTCGGGCGGTAATTTGCTGATGATCGTTGGTCTGCAAATGCTCGTTGGTTCCGCGATTTTGGGTGTTGTGGCTGCGTTTACGGAAACCTATTTCCTCAATCCCTCGCTCAAGCTTGCTGCCGCATTTGCGTATACGACGCTTATCCCCGGCCTTGTTGCGACTTTCATCTGGTTTCGCCTCGTTGAACGGATCGGCGCTGTGCGTGCATCAACGTTTCATTTCCTCAATCCATTCTTTGGCGTCACGATCGCTGCGCTTTTGCTGGGTGAAACCCTTGGAGTTATGGATGTATTTGGCGTTTTGATCATCACCGTCGGCATCCTACTTGTTCAGCATTCGAAACAAAAACCCACGGACAGTTGAACGCACAACAGTATGTTGTGGGGTGGCAGACTGTCAGGTTTCGCCGTACGACCACTGTCATGGAATTAATAATTGCATATGGCGCAGGATTGCTGACGCTGATTAACCCCTGCGTTTTGCCGGTGTTGCCGATTGTATTGGCCACGGCCTTACAAGCGAGCTATTGGGGGCCCGCCACGTTAGCCGCTGGGATGAGCCTATCCTTCGTCGTCCTCGGCGTTGCTGTCTCTGCCTTTGGCCGCGCTGTTGGGTTAAACGCTGATGATATAGCACATGCAGGCGCGGTTTTAATGATCCTCTTCGGAATCGTGCTGCTGGTGCCCCAAGCCTCGGCCGTATTCTCAACCGCGACCGATGGTTTTGCGGCGCGCGCGGATAGTGGATTGGACGAGGTGGATCGTGGATCGCTCACCGGACAATTCGTCGGTGGCATGTTGCTGGGCGCTGTATGGAGCCCTTGTGTTGGTCCGACATTAGGTGGTGCCATATCCCTAGCAAGCCAAGGCGAAAGTCTGCTGCGCGCGACTGCAATCATGATCTTCTTCGCGCTTGGGATTTCCACAATCATTCTTGTGCTTGGCTATGGCGCGCGTTCTGCTTTGCAAAAGCGCCAAGCGGCAATGCGCAAATTTGCTGTCGCTGCGCGCCCTTTGCTTGGCGTAGTTTTCGTCGCCGTCGGTCTTATACTGTTCTTCAAGTGGCACTATGCCGTTGAAAGCTGGCTGCTCGATATCATGCCGATCTGGCTGCAAGAACTATCTGTTGCTTTGTAATTCGAACCTACCAAGGAGTTAAAAATGAACCGTAGAACATTGATCCTATCCGGTGCTGCGACGCTCGTGATGCCTGCTGCACCAGCGCTCGCAAGTGCTGTAAACTATGTGCCTGGCTTGCTGAAAAAACATCAAGCGGCTGGCGATACAGTGTTCCTTGATTTCACTGCAAGCTGGTGCGGAACGTGCCGTGCACAAGGTCGTGTTCTGGAAAGCCTGAAAGCAGAGAACCCTGCATATGATCAGAACATTGTGTTCATTGATGTCGATTGGGACACTTACGGCAATTCAGTCATGGCAGATCGTTTGAAAATTCCGCGCCGCTCCACGCTGGTTGCGATGAAAAGCAAGAAAGAGATTGGGCGCATCATTGCGGACACCTCCAAGCGCAATATCAAGAAGTTGGTTGATGCAGCTTTGGGTGCAGCGACAGCTTAAGCCAAAAGGCCAGCCGCGGGTCGAATGTATCCTGTGAGCGTCCCACGCCAGTTGGTGATCGGGGCGTTCATACGTTTCAGGGTGGCGGGATGGTTCCTATCAAGAACGCCTGCGCGCACCAACAAGGCCGCAACCGCACATTCTGCACCACGCGTTGTGCCGTCTGCAACTTTCAGTGCAATACCAAGCTGTTGTTCTGGCAGAATGGCAACATAGAACGCTTCCGCCCCTGTTTTGATCGCAGTTCGCCCACCCATCGCGCACATCAATTCTGTGCAAGCACGGGTCTCTCCCGCAACCAATTCGGGATGAAGAGCCATCGCTTCGGTCAAACGTGCCGCAGCAGAGCTGACACTGTCTGAACGCGTATGTGCGGATGCAAAGAATCCCATCGCGCGCGCGATACCCCGCAAAGAGCTAGCAAAATTGGGGGCAGAACAGCCATCAATGCCAAAGCCGGGAGAAGTAAGTTGCGTAGTTTCCTCGAACGCATCAAGGCAGGCTTTCTGCACGGGGTGCGTGGGGTCAATGTACTCGGGCCCAGCCTTCAAATGCTTGGTCAATGTCAGGAAGCCCACATGCTTGCCAGAACAGTTGTTGTGGATCTGGCAGGGGCTTGCATCAGTTTTGATCAAATCGGTTTTCGCAAGTTTATCACTGGGCATTTGCGGCCCGCAACGCATGTCATCATTGCATAAACCTAGGTCATTGAGCCAAGCGCTCACCCGGTCCGTGTGGATCGCCGCACCTTGATGGGATGCACAGGCCAGCGCAAGTTGCTCTGTGCTCAGACCCGCTGCATCCGCAGCACCCGATGTGATCAAAGGAATGCCTTGCAGCATCTTAGAAGACGAGCGCGGGAGCACGATTTCGTCGGCGTTGCCCCAAGCTTGCACAATCTCGCCAGCACCATTGCAAATGACCGCATGACCCAGATGCACACTCTCCAAAAATTCACCGCGCCAGATTTCAGCCAGAGGAACGGGTTGGGTCATGATAATCTCCAGGATTTGAACGGCGAAAAAATGCCAAGGAGGCATTCACCTGTGGTGGATTTCAGGCTAATGTGCTTTTGTCGAGAAGAAAAATATCCTTTTGCGTAGAGAGCCGAGAACAGGCGACGCGCGTAAAGGAACGAGTGAGGCTAAGGACAGCTGGAGGCTGGACAAGATGAATTCATGGATCTCGCGCACAAGTTTGGCGGCCGCTTTGGCGGTTGCAGCAACAGGCGCATTTGCTCAGGCACAGAGCACCAACCGCGTTGGCGCAAACACCGATTGGAGCGTTTTCGTTGAAAGCAATCCGAAGGAATGCTGGAGCGTGTCGTCTCCGAAAGAAACCGTAAACTCACGCGATGGACGCGTTGTTGCGGTGAAACGCAGTGACATTTTGCTGTTTGTGTTCAATCGCCCGGGATCCGGGGTGACGGGCCAAGTGACCTTCACAGGCGGCTATCCTTTCGAGGATGGTTCTTCCGTCAATATGAACATCAGCGGCACAGAGTTTGAATTGTTCACAAAAGGTGAATGGGCGTGGCCCGCGACCCCTGCGGATGATGCGAAGATAATTACGGCAATGAAACGCGGTAGCTCTGCGATTATGACGGCGCGCTCTGATCGTGGCACTCAGACGCAAGACACGTTTTCGCTGCTGGGGTTCACCGCCTCTGTTGAAGAGTCCGAGAAGCGCTGCAAGTAAGCCTTCCCGCCAAGTTGATTTAGACACGCCGTGCCAATTTGGTGCGGCGTCTTTCATTTTGTGACGAATCCGGTGTATAGCCCGCGCAACCCATCAAAAGGCGACACTCCCATGACGGCCACAGCTCCGATCACGCAAGACGTTATGACCATTCCGCGCAAACTGCCGGAGGGTCCGATCAATCTCGTTGGTTTGACACGCGATGGTATGCGCGATGCATTGATCGAGAATGGTACGCCCGAAAAGCAGGCAAAGATGCGTGCAGGCCAAATTTGGCAGTGGATCTATCAATGGGGCAAGCGCGACTTTGATGAGATGACGAACCTCTCCAAAACGTACCGCGCTGAATTAGCCGAGAAGTTTGCGATCGAAGTCCCTGAGGTGGTCACACGTCAGGTGTCCGAGGATGGTACCCGCAAATATCTCGTCAAGATCGCAGGCGGTCACGAGGTTGAGGTGGTTTATATCCCTGAAGACGGACGCGGCACGCTCTGTGTGTCCTCGCAAGTTGGTTGCACGCTGACCTGTTCCTTCTGTCACACAGGCACGCAAAAACTGGTGCGCAATCTGACCGCAGGCGAGATCATCGGCCAAGTCATGATCGCGCGTGACGATCTGGATGAATGGCCAGAGCAAGGTGCGCCCAAGGATGAAACACGCCTCTTAAGCAACATCGTTTTGATGGGCATGGGCGAGCCGCTGTACAACTTTGAAAACGTGCGCGACGCGATGAAGATTGCGATGGACGCCGAGGGCATTCAGCTGTCGCGCCGTCGTATCACACTATCGACCTCTGGCGTTGTCCCAGAAATCGCGCGCACGGCGGAAGAGATCGGCTGCCAACTGGCGATCAGCTTTCACGCAACCACGGATGAGGTCCGCGACAAGCTGGTTCCGATCAACAAACGCTGGAATATCGAGGTGCTTGTCGAAGCGCTTCGTGCCTATCCGCGTGTGTCCAATTCAGAACGGATTACTTTTGAATATGTGATGCTTGACGGGATCAATGACACAGATGCCGATGCGCACCGTTTAATCAAATTGATTGAAGGCATTCCCGCCAAAATCAATCTAATTCCTTTCAACGAATGGCCCGACGCGCCTTATAAGCGCTCCTCCGGCAATCGCATCCATCGCTTTGCGGACATCATCTATAAGGCGGGCTATGCGTCGCCGATCCGCAAGCCGCGTGGCGAGGATATCATGGCGGCCTGCGGTCAACTTAAATCCGCAACAGAACGCGCTCGCAAATCGCGAAAGCAAATTCAGGCTGAAGCGGGTCTTTGATCTGAACCGTACGTCTTGTTCCCACCGTTTACTGTTCGCGGCTGTACCGCGCGAGGAAAGTGGTGACAGCGCCTTCGATGACGCGTTCTAGCTCTGCTTTTTCAAAGTTGGTTTGAACACCGAACAGGATCTTCGGAAAGATATCCGCCTTACAGAGTTCCGCAAATTGATCCGCTGCTAAATCGCAATCGACAATATCTAGTAAGCCCTTGGCTGTCGCATCGTGTAAATATTCACCGATCTTTTCACGCACGACCATCGGCCCGCTTTGATAAAACGCGAGGCCAAGGTCGGGAAAACGATCCGCCTCTGCCACGCAAATGCGGAAAATTCGTTGCCCAAATTCGGATGTCATAAACCCCAACAAGTGGCGTGCTGCACTGCTGAGAACATCTCCGGGCGGTGCGCTTTGATCGATGTGTTGCATCGCCTGCTCCGCTTGGTGCGCGCAAATGGTTTGAACGACGACAATAAACAGGCTCTCTTTATCGGCAAAATAGCTATAAAGCGTGGCTTTGGACACGCCGCTAGCCTTGGCCACATGATCCATATTGGCTGCACCAAAGCCGTCCGCCAAAAAGATTTCGCGCGCGCCTTCCAAGACTTGATCAAACTTGCGACCCTTGCGGATCGCTGTGCTGTGTATATTCAATTTCATCTCCAACGCTACGGCGCAGCCTGCACATCCGAACGGTCTGTGTAGCATAACAACCCTGTCTTTCCCAACGCCGCGTTCCAATAATCAGCAGCTGTTGTGTTTTAGGCGTCGCACACTCGCTTCGGTCTTGCTCCGGTTCAATAGGCAAGTTACCTCTGTTTTAATGCTTGATATCTTCTTACAGACGTTGCCTTTCTTCGCGATCATTGCGCTTGGATATGGCGCAGGGCGCACCGGCTTTTTCACGCCGGAGGCAACGACCTATCTGACCAAATTCGTTTTCTATTTCGCCCTATCTGCGATGCTATTTCGCTTTTCCGCCAATCTTCCGCTGGGCGAGGTGTGGAACGGGCGTTTGGTTATCGCCTATCTGTGGGGAACCGCGTTCATCTATGGTGTGGCAACAATTGTCGCTTTGCTGCGCAATCAGGGCTTCGCCAAGACCGCAATCGAGGCGCAATGCGCAGTCATTGGAAACACTGGATTTCTTGGCGTTCCCATGCTGGTTCTGCTCATGGGGGAGAACGCGATTGGACCCGTCATTCTGGTGCTCGCAGTCGATCTTGTGGTGTTTTCCAGCTTGATCGTCGTTTTGATGTCGATTGCCAAGGATGGCCGCTTTGATCTGTCGATCTTTAAGACTATCGGCCTTGGCCTCTTAAAGAACCCAATGATTGTGTCGATGATGCTAGGCCTTATGTGGTCCGCAACGGGCGCGCCTTTGCCAAGGGCCGTTGATGCGTTTGCAGAGTTGCTCGGCTCTGCCGCAACCCCCGGTGCGCTGTTTGCGATTGGCGCATCGCTTGCCAGTAAATCCACCGAGAAGGTCGAAGTGGCCGCATGGCTCTCATTTTGCAAACTGGTCCTGCATCCAGCTTTTGTCGCGATAGCCGCGATCTATCTCTTTCCGCTCGACCCTTTTTCCGCAGGCGTGATTATCGCCGCTGCCGCCTTGCCAGTCGCGGGCAACGTCTTCATGTTGGCGCAGCATTATGGCGTTGCGCCGCAAAGGGTCTCTGCCGCAATTTTGGTATCCACTACAATCAGCATTGTCACCGTTTCATTAGTCATTGGATGGGTAAGCCAGCTTTAGGCCAAAACCCACACTACAGGAGCACGACCCACTATGACCCCCATTTCAGAGAACGCCTGCTTTGGCAGCACCCAAGGCGTTTACACGCATAAGTCAGATGTCTGCGGCGGCGATATGACCTTCGGTCTATTCGTGCCAGCCAAGGCTGAAAACGGCCCTGTGCCGCTCTTGTGGTTCCTCTCGGGTCTGACATGCACACATGAAAACGCGATGGTCAAAGCAGGCGCGCAAAACTGGGCCGCAGCGCAAGGGATCGCTTTGGTCTTCCCTGACACTTCCCCGCGCGGGGAAGCCGTGGCCAATGATGAAGCTTATGACCTTGGCCAAGGTGCAGGGTTTTATGTGGACGCGACCCAATCCCCATGGTCGCCGCACTACAAAATGTGGAGCTATCTGGCTGACGAACTCCCCGCATTGATCGAAGATCAATTCGAAGTAGATATGGAACGCCAAGCGATCACGGGTCACTCCATGGGCGGGCATGGTGCCTTGACGATGGCGATGAATCTTGAGGGACGCTTTCGCTCAGTCTCAGCCTTCGCACCGATCTGCAATCCGACGGCCTCTGATTGGGGGCGCAAGCAGCTCAGCGCATATCTTGGCAGTGACGAAAGCACATGGGCGAAACATGACGCCACGCTTATGATGGCGGAAAAGGGCTTTGACGGACCTGTCCTGATTGACACGGGCACCAATGATCAATTTCTTGATTTACTAAAGCCCGAAGCATTGGCAGAAGCCGCAACCAAGCGCCGACAGCCAATGAACTTCCGTATGCAGCCAGGCTATGATCATAGCTATTTCTTCATCTCGACCTTCATGGAAGATCACATCAGTTTTCATGCGGAAGCGCTCCACGCTTGAGCCTTTTCATCGATGCAGATGCATGCCCCGTTAAGGCAGAAGCGGAAAAGGTCGCGACCCGCCACCGCGTGACGATGTATGTCGTTTCAAACGGTGGTTTGCGGCCCTCGCAGAACCCTTTGGTGGAAAACATCATCGTCGATGCGGGGCCAGATGTGGCCGACATGTGGATCGCAGATCGCTGCGGCCCTGCGGATGTGGTGGTGACGGGCGACATCCCACTGGCCGCCAAATGCGTCGAAGCGGGTGCAGAGGTGTTGCAGCACAACGGGGATCGGTTCACCGCAGCCAACATCGGGCAACGCTTGGCGATGCGTGATCTAATGGCCGATCTGCGCGAAGCCAATCCACTGGGTGCAGGGGGTGGTGGCAAACCCTTTTCCAAAACCGACCGCTCCCGATTTTTGGATTCTTTGGAACGCGCCTTGAGGGCTGCAAAAGGAAAAATCGCATGACAGTTGAGGCGGTTGTTTTCGATATTGGAAACGTGCTGATCGAATGGCAGCCAGAGCGCTACTTTGACAGCGTAATCGGCGAGACGCGTCGCCACGCTATGTTCGAAACTGTGGATCTCCATGCAATGAATGATCGTGTGGATCGCGGCGAAAACTTTCACGATGTGATTTATGAAACGGCCGATCAATATCCCGAGTTGCGCGACGATATTCGCATTTGGCATGACAATTGGATCGAGATGGCCAGCCCCCCTATCGCGCATTCCGTGCGACTATTACGGGCCTTGAGCGCAAAACAGGTGCCTGTATTTGCTTTGACGAATTTTGGTGTTGAAACATTCGGGATTGCCCAAGGAACCTATGATTTCCTTAGCGAGTTTGATCGAGCGTATGTGTCTGGCCATATGAAAGTGATCAAACCCGATGCGGAAATCTATGAGCAACTTGAAACTGATTGCGGCATTGCGCGTGCGAGTTTGCTGTTTGCAGATGATCGGCTCGAGAACATAGAGGCCGCCGCTGCACGCGGTTGGCAAACGCATTTGTTTGAAGGTCCCAGTGGTTGGGCCGCGCGATTGGTTCGCGCTGGATTGTTAAGCGAGGCGGAGGCACAATGAACATTCAGATCGGTTTTGAAGATGGCGAAAAGGGTCTCGATTGGATCGGTCTGACCAAGGCTTTGAAGGCCGGACATAAGCTGCCAAAAGCGGAGATTGCCGATACATTTCTCTATCGCGGCAAGGACACTTTGTTGAACCGCTCCGCTTGGATTGATGATCTCGGCTTAACCGTGAAATGCGCGACGGTTTTTCCCGAAAATCCCAGCACGGGCGTCCCGATGATCAACGGCGCGGTGTCTTTGTTTGATGACGCACATGGGCGACTTGAAGCGATTATTGATTTTCACTTGATCACAAAATGGAAGACCGCGGGCGACAGTTTACTAGGCGCTTTGCGTCTTGCACGCCCTGAAAGCCGCAAGATTTTGATCATCGGATCAGGCACAGTCGCGCGGTCCTTGTATGACGCTTATAGCGCTGGTTTTCCCGAGGCGAAGTTCACCGTTTGGAGCCGCACGCGTGCAAATGCGGAGATGTTTGCGAATGAGCGCGCCGCAGTCGTTGCTGATGATTTAGAGACGGCAGTGCGTGACGCTGATATCATCACGAGTGCAACCATGAGCACCGAGCCCGTCTTGCGTGGGGACTGGTTGCAGAACGGCCAGCACGTGGATCTGATCGGTGCATATCGGCCTGATATGCGAGAGGCGGATGATCGGGCTTTGCAGCGTGCACGTGTGTTTGTTGATAGCTTTGACACGACTATTGGGCATATTGGCGAAGTGCAAATCCCGCTGGACAGCGGCGCGATTTCACGGCCTGACTTGATTGCGGATTATTATTCTGATGCTGGGTTTGAGCGGCGTTCTGACGATGAGATTACACTGTTTAAGAATGGCGGTGGCGCTCATCTTGATTTGATGGTGAGCCGCTATGTGCTGGAGCGCTACGCCGGCTAGTCTACCCTATTGCTACTCAATCGGACCGAGTAGGGGCCAGCGCCCACACCCCCGGAGTTTTGGCAAGATGTAGTCTAGGCTGCTAGAGGGCGTTCGAGTTTACTTTCTCTGATCGGAAGGTGGATGAGTGCGCTGAACGCACCAACGCCGATGCCAACCCACCAAACGGCTGTGTAGCTACCATAAATGTCGTACATGCGACCCCCGAGCCATATACCGAGAAAGCTGCCAAGTTGGTGACTGAAAAAGACGATGCCATAGAGCGTGCCCATATAACGCAGCCCATAAATATGTGCGACTAGGCCGGATGTGAGCGGCACTGTGGCGAGCCAGAGTGATCCCATTGCAACCGAAAAGATGATGACTGATGTGGGTGTGATCGGGCTCATGATGAAGAGAATGGCGATGATTGTGCGGCCTGTGTAGATCCCCGCGAGCAGGTATTTCTTTGAGTAACGGTTGCCAAGCCAGCCTGCGAAGAGCGTCCCGCCAATGTTGGCCCCGCCAATAAGTGCGATGGCCATTGCGCCTAGCGCAGAGGTCGTGGTGATACCCGCCGCATGCAGCGCGCCACCAGGCAGGATCGGGCCACACATTTCGGTCACAAACGCCGGAAAATGCGCAGTGATGAAAGCGAGCTGATAGCCACAGCTAAAGAAGCCGAGGAAGATGAACGTATAGGTCGGGTCTTTGAACGCGCCTTTGAGGACTTGTCCGAGGCTTTGTTCCAACTCTGCCTTGCTGGCCAATTGTGGAGCGCGCATGAAGGGTAGCAACATCAGCACTGCGAGGATCGCAGCGGCGAAGACGATGAATACGTTTTGCCATGGCATGAAACTGAGCAAGAGTTCAGCCGTTGGCGCACCCACGATTTGACCCGCACTTCCCGCCGCAGTCGCGATTGCCAGCGACATTGAGCGGTTCGCATCCGAGCTCGCGCGACCAACTACCGCGAGGATCACACCAAAACCTGTGCCAGCGATGCCGAAACCAACAAGGATTTCGAGCACCTGATGCGCTTCGGGAGTGACCGCGAAGGAGGACAACACAAGGCCCGCCGCATAAATGAACGCGCCCGCGATGATGGCTTTGCGATCACCTATCTTTTCTGCCAAAGCACCGAAAATAGGCTGGCCAATGCCCCATGCAAGGTTCTGGATCGCGATGGCGAGCGAAAATTCAGAACGCATCCAGTTGAATTCCGCGGCGATCGGGATTTGGAACACACCAAAGGAGGCGCGGATCGCGAAATTCACAAGGATGATGACGCAGCCAACAATTAAGACCGGCGTGAACAAATTACTTTGAGATTTCATCGCGACCTATCCGACTGCTTCCTGCGGGACGTTACGCTTTTTCCTTAGCGGGTCAATTGCCTGCCCTCTTTTCGCAAGACCATTTGCGCGGTAGAGGGGGGCATGGAGACTTTATCGCAGATATATGCAGCGCGCGTCGCAAGTGGTGAATTGACGGCTGATCCCGTGCAGGAACTTGCGTTGACACAGTTTGAACGCATTCGTGCAGCGCTTGCGGAACCTGTCAAAACTGGGTTCTTTCGCAAAGCGCCACCGCCGCCAAAGGGGCTATATCTTTGGGGCGGTGTCGGGCGCGGCAAATCGATGTTGATGGATCTGTTCGTTGATGCTTCCCCTGTGCCCGCACGGCGTGTGCATTTTCATGCGTTTATGCAGGAAATTCATGCGGGGATGCACAAGGCGCGCCAAGATGGTGTTGAGGACGCACTACAACCCGTCGCACAGGCGGTTAGCACTGATATCAGACTGCTTGCGTTTGACGAGATGCAGATTACCGATATCACGGATGCGATGATTGTTGGCCGCTTGTTCGAGATGCTCATGCAAAGCGGCGTTGTGATTGTAACGACCTCGAACCGCGTGCCTGACGATCTTTATAAGGATGGTCTGAACCGCCTGTTGTTCTTGCCCTTTATTGATCTTCTAAAGGACAAGATGGAGGTCGCGGAGCTCGCCAGTCCGACGGATTACCGTCAGGACAGATTGTCAGGATCTCCCGTCTTTTTTGCGCCAAACGGGCCAGAAGCACGTGCACAGATTGAGGAGATCTGGCAGCGGTTGACTGAGGGCAAGGCGAAACCGCTCGACCTGATTGTGCAGGGGCGCAAAGTACGCTTGCCTGGCTTTCACAACGGTGTCGCGCGTGCGAAGTTCTTTGATCTATGCGGCGCTCCCCTTGGGCCTGCGGATTATCTGACTATCGCAGAGGCCGCGCGTGTGTTGGTGCTAGAAGATATCCCACGTCTGAGCCGTAACAACTTCAACGAAGCCAAACGTTTTGTGACGTTGATCGACGCGCTTTACGAAGCGCACGTACAATTGATCGCCTCCGCTGCGGCGACGCCAGAAATGCTATACGTCGAAGGTACGGGCGCGTTTGAATTTGAACGCACCGCGAGCCGTTTGCGCGAAATGCAAAGTGCGGATTGGGGACTCGACTAGATCCTTACCACATCCGTGGTTTGGCATATTTTGCGTATTCGTCATCATAGGCTTTGCCATCAAACAACGCATCGAGTTCTTTCACGAAGTCACCCGCTGTGGGCACTTTGGTATCGCAGCCTAGACCTTGCCAGAGGCCCGAACGCATCAGCGCTTTGGCACATTGGAAATACATCTCACCAATACTCATCACGACGACAGAGCGCGGGAGCTTGCCCTTTTTTTCAAAACGCGAACATGTGGCAGGATCTGTTGTGACAATCCCAGTGCCGTTGATGCGCACAACATTGGTGATAGAGGGGATCATGAACATAAGGCTGACCCGCTCGTCGCGCACAATATTGCGCAGGCTATCAATGCGATTGTTACCGAACCAATCGGGCAGCAGCACGGTTTGGTCATCCAGTATTTCAACGACAGACCCATCATCACCGCGCGGGCTGGCGTCCGTGCCTTCCGGCCCAACCGTAGAGATCACTACAAAGCGGGACGCTTCAATCCAAGCGCGATAGTGCGGGGTCATTGTTGTGACCACTTTTTCAATCGAGCGCGGGACCGGTTTGGTGTAGATCGCTTCTAGCTCTGCGAGGGTCTTGATTGGGGTCATATCCGTCTCCACTGCGTGCACTGTGCAAGCGTTCATAGAGCGCCTTTGGCAGCAACTCAAAAAAGAAGGGACGATGAACGCCCCCTCAAGTCTTTGCCTGTTATTAAGTCCCGTTGTCCGAACGCCGCTCGATGAGACGTTGGTCTTCGGAGGGATCTTAGATTTTAACTTTTTTGGGACATAACATCGCGCAACGTAAAACTCGTTATCCGCATGTGTCGGTGCATTCGCTTTCTCCCCAACGGACCAAATCTGTTCATGTGAGGCTGGCAGGCGTCACGCGGGTCCGGTTGGGAATCAGATATAAGCGAATCGATTCGTTCTAGTCAACATTCTGTGATTCGCGATTTGGACGCTACAAAATCTGGCGTGCTGCCTGATCAAGCCTCGGTGGAAATCACAGGTTGAAGTGTGAAAACCACAAGCCCTTGTTACGACTCTAGAAAATCGAAACAGATGTTAGAAGAAAAACTGAAATCACAATGAAACAGCTAACTCGGTCAGGCAAAGTCGCGCCGAAATTTATTTTCAGAAGCGTTGCTTTCTCGAAGATTTGCCCAATCTCGTGGCAGCCCTGGGGCATGCGATAATTCAACTGTTGACCAATCCGAAGCGCATTTGAATTTTGACGCAGCGAGGATCTGTATTGCAACAGCTGATCAGTCGCAAAGGCGGAACCATAGAGTTTAATCGCGATCAATGCCAATGTGTCACCCGATGAGACCGTATAGTTCTGCAATCCTGAATTCGCAGCGATTTGCGGGCGCGACACTTGCTGGACGGATGCGTTGTCGATTGCGACGGCCGGAGCACTTGGCTCAATGCGCATTTGCGAGGACGGCGCACTGACAATCAGCGTACCATCCACATGCCCCATGGAGCGACGCACGATAGAGTTCAGAAGACTTCCCTGCTGGCCCGGTGCTTTGGACACATGTCCAATGCTGTCGAGCGCATTGAGCGTTTGCCAGCTCATATCACGAAGTTCCGGCGCAATGGCGTGTATGCTCGCTTGCGGCTGGACTGAGGGTTGCTGAAAAACTGTTGTCGCTTCAGCCAATGCATCACTCACGGCAGAATTTGTGTTTATGTGAGTCGCCAATGTCGCTTGAAAACGATTCAAAGCTGCACCTGTGTCCGCCGCTTCCGACGCGACTACGGGTCGAACAGATTGCTCTGTTCCGCCCGATTTCAATTCAAAGATGACATCATCGGGCATTGTTAGAAGTGTGTCTTCGCGTGGCTTATCGATCACCTGCATTTGATTGCGACTGGTTTCAAGAAGAGCTTGGGGTTTTCCTGATAAGCAAAATCGTCCCGTGGACCGGGTTGCAAAACAATGACCAGCACCGTTGAGATTGTGAAGAAGGCGAAAATCAAGAAACCACGCATCATGATCTGATACTCACTTTGAAACCGTTAACCCAAAAATGTGCTACATCTGTAATCCACCCCGATAACAGAGGATCTTTTGCGCCGGATATCCGACATCCAGAAGCAGTTGCACAGCTTAGCGTGCCGGGGGCGACCAAGGACCATCGTCGAATACTAAAAGATCAAACGCACTCGAGAAATCCATCTGACCAAGCGCGCCTTTTACACCGAGCGCCAGCAGAAGATCTTCACGGTACGGATTGTTTTTCACAAGCGTTGCAGCAGGCACAGAAATAGCACCCTGAATTGAGCCACCCGAAAACTCCGCTGGCAAACGCGCATCAACCAGCAGGCCACTTCCCGTAGAGACGTTTTGTTGCATGAAAGTGAAGACTTCGAGTTCACTGAGTGTCGCCACAACCGGTGCCGCTGTCGCGGGTTCGATGCAATGTTCGGGACATTTGCGTGTTGCTTGATAATATCTGTTTGGTAAGGCTGCATCCCCGCCAGCACCTCGGCGGATGCTAAAGGCTTGACCACCAAACTCAAATTCAACTCTGGACAGACCACGTACAATATCTACTACCGCACTTTGCAGTGATAGCAAAAGCGTTAGGGCGGCCACCCGGAAAGCTTACGCAAAAGCGCCTTTGACTGACTTTATTTTACTCATACCTGCTCGAAACGTTTTTCCATTTTCGTTGCGCTGAGGCTAAATTTTTGCACTCGCGCGGTCAGTGTATTATTGTGGTTGCATTTTATTCATAAAACAATCCATTGAGCATCAAAAAAATGGTCAACCGTTCTCGCGTAAAATGTGTCCTGCGAGATAGAGTGATCCGCAAATCAAGACACGCGCCGTAGGGGTAGTTTTTGCGATTTGCGTCAATGCGTCTTCAACCGACTTGGCCTCTTGAGCGGGAATGCCTGCATCACGCGCAGATTGGGCTGTGACATTAGCCAGGAGCGTGTTGATCTCACCGGGAATATCGACAGCATGCAATTGCGCGACCTGCGCCGCGAGCGGGCGCATATAGCCGCTTACATCCTTGGTATTCAGCATCCCGCAAATCACATGAGTGTCGCGCTTTGGCAGCTTTGCCAAAACATCCACAATCGCCAGCGCAGCGGAGGCATTGTGCCCCCCGTCCAACCAAAGTTCGAGCGCGGGTGAGCGATCGGCCCAAGTCCCTGTTTTCAATCGTTGCATACGCGCAGGCCATTGAGCGTCGGTCATCGCAGCCGTGCAGGCTTCTTCGCCAAATCCAAGCGTGCGTAAACCGGCAATCGCGGCCCCTGCGTTCTGCACTTGATGCTCCCCCAAAAGCGCAGGCGTGGGCAGGTCCAGAAGACCCGTTTCATCCTGATAGATCAGACGATCACGTTCGGTGCTGACGTGCCAGTGTTGTCCATACACAAACACAGGCACGCCTAGACGCGCAGCTTTGGCTTCTATAACCTCAAGGGCTGCGTCTTTCTGCGGACCAACGATACAAGGCACACTCCGCTTAATGATGCCCGCCTTCTCACCGGCGATCTCTGGCAAAGTGTCGCCCAAGAATTGCTGATGGTCGATGGATACAGGCGTTATGATAGTCAACGCAGGCCTATCAATCACATTGGTAGCATCCACACGCCCACCAAGGCCAACTTCTACCAGCGTGTAGTCTGCCTTTTGGCGCGCAAAAGCGAGCAGGGCCGCGCAAGTGGTGATTTCGAAATAGGTGATGCTTTCACCGGCATTGGCGTGGTAGCATTCATCCAGGATTTCGGTCAGATAGTCTTCGGTGATCAACTCACCCGAGACGCGAATACGTTCATGAAAACGCGCAAGATGGGGCGAGGTGTAGGCGTGTACGGATTTACCCGCACCCTCAAGACCCGCTCGCATCATCGCTTGCGTGCTGCCTTTGCCATTAGTGCCTGCGATATGAATGACAGGTGGCAAGCGACGTTCCGGATTGCCCAGCGCGTTCAGCAAACGCTTGCATCGATCCAGCACAAGGTCGATAACCTTGGGATGCAGTTTCATCATCCGCTCTAGAATAACGTCCGATGTTGCATGGTTCACGCTTTCGCGTCCTCGGGAACCTCATCGCTTGCCTCGGTTGGTGCGGCAAGTTCGGGGGGCTCGGATGGCTTTGGTAAATCGCCCATCACGGGGGGCGGCAAGTGCATCAACATACGAATGATCTGCACCAGCTCCATTTTCATTTCCGTACGCTTGGTCACACGATCCAGCATACCGTGCTCCAACAAGTATTCCGCACGTTGAAAGCCTTCGGGCAGCTTTTCACCAATAGTCTGCGCAATCACGCGCGGGCCTGCAAAACAGATGAGCGCATTGGGCTCCGCAATCTGAACATCACCGAGCATCGCGTAGGAGGCCGTCACACCACCAGTTGTCGGATGCGTTAGCACCACGATATAGGGCAGCCCTGCCTCTTTCAGCATTTGCACAGCCACTGTCGTTCGCGGCATTTGCATCAGGCTGAGAATGCCTTCTTGCATACGCGCGCCACCTGCCGCAGAGAACAGAACCAAAGGTTTGCCCGTATCAACCGCCCGCTGAGCCGCCGCAATAATCGCGTTGCCCACATACATGCCCATAGACCCCGCCATGAACGAGAAATCCTGACAGGCCGCAATGATTGGTGTGCGTCCAATTTCGCCCTCGGCGACAAGCATAGCTTCTTTCTCGCCCGTGCCTTTCTGGGCGGCTTTCATGCGATCGGGGTATTTCTTTTGATCTTTGAACTGCAAAGGATCAGCGACAGGCTCTGGCACGTCAACTTCGGTAAAGATACCGCCATCGAACAGCGATTCAAAACGGTCTCGCGCAGTGAACGCCATGTGATGACCGCACGATGTGCAAACGTTCAGGTTGCCGCTCAACTCGCGGTGAAACAGCATTGTTCCGCATTCGTCGCATTTGGACCACAGGTTTTCTGGCGTCTCGCGACGGGAGAAAATCGAATTGATCCGCGGTCGGACGTAGTTGGAGATCCAGTTCATCGCAGACCCTTTCCTGCGTTAGTCTTTCGGATTCAGATAAAGGCCCTTGGCCACAATTGCAATCAGCGCCTAAGCGCAAGGCGCGCCGCAAGCCAGCACACGATCATCACCGCAAAGTCGATGGGGAGGAACGAGCGGATCGCTGATTCGTCGTTTGCGGTGAAGGGATATTGATAAAGCGCAAGACCCGACATTTCGCCCTGTGGCGCGATCAGCAAAAGCGCCGAGACGTTTGTGACAAAATGAACGGCAATCGTAGGCCCGAGCGTGCCTGAACGCGCGGTAAGATCCGCAGCGATCATTCCGAATACGCTGGCCCAAATCACGACAAGCAACGCATTGCCACCATAGGTTCCAGGTGAATAGTGCGCGAGACCAAACAAGACCGACGGGATCACCATCCACACCGCAGGATGCGCAAAACGGGCCGCGAGTTGTTGTTGGATGTATCCGCGAAACAGAACCTCTTCCGCGCTGGCTTGGATCAGCACAGCGATCAGCGCGGGCAACAAAAACGTCAACCATTGCGCAAAAGCCAATCCATCTAGCAACGCGGGATCATGCCCATAAGGCGGCAGAGCCATCAAAGCACCCATCACCAAAAGCAGTGCAACAATCACGAACTTTGCTTGCAAGAACGCGATTGTCGGTGGGCCAATCAATGTCTCGGGACGTCGTCGATGCAAACCGATAACAACAGCCGCCACCGCGATCCAGATCATGCCGAACGAAAACAACAAAACCAAAACGCTTTGCGGCAGCAACAGTGTCTCCAAGTCCTCGTAGAGGGCTCGATAGCCTTCATCGCTCATCACATAATAAAGGAACTGCCAGATCAACGGGGAACAGATCATCAGAATGCCAGCCGTTGCAATCAACCCGACAAACAGACACCACAGCTGTGCCTTCTCCCGCGCAGGCGCGACAAAGCGGTCATGGGCCGTGTAGTCAAAAGAGAAGATTGTCTTGAGCATATTGCCTACATTTAGGCTCCCGTAGCGCTCGGCGCTAGTGCGTACTTAAGCATTTCACAAAGCGAAGCCGCACTTCTTTTATTATTAAAACAATTTCCCCGCAAAAGCCTTTGCGGTTTCAGCAAATCAATTGATAACAGCCACTGCAGCCTCTCCGCAACTTCCCAGAACTCCGACCATGCCTCGCCTTGATCAATTGATGCATCATCGGTCTTCATTTCAAAATTTCGAGTTACCACCTTGAGCTGTCTTGCCGCGTTAAATAGTCTCATTTCGTTGTCTTTAGACAACGTGCCGCCCAAAATCTCGGTCAGCCCTTTGCCGTTTTAGCGTCCTCTGGAAACTCGAAAAAATATGTCTCAAACGCTAATAAATCAGCCTCACTTACGCCCCAACACACCCAATTAATGGCAATTGGGGTGAGGAGGAAATTAAAGCCAAAGAACGGATTAGACTTTTCCGATGCCATCGAAGACGACAAAACAAAACTGAGGATCATCCGTTTTGACCATCTTCGTATCGCGTTTCCCCTTCCGAAAGCAGCCGTTGGCATGCTGAAACAGAATGCGGGTTTTCGCGACATGTGCTTTGCCGGTCGCGTTTCAATTCCAATGCAGCATCACGTCGCACCTTGCGACCTTGCCTTCGCTGATTTATCCACTCTTCAACGCATATTTCGGAGAGCCCACTATGACCAAGTTCGACAAAAGCAAATTGCCAAGCCGCCATGTCACAGAAGGGCCAGCGCGCGCGCCACATCGTTCGTATTATTACGCGATGGGCATGTCTGAGAAAGAAATTCACCAGCCCTTGGTAGGCGTTGCCACATGCTGGAACGAAGCCGCGCCGTGCAACATTTCTTTGAACCGTCAAGCACAGGCCGCAAAGATGGGTGTCAAAGCCGCCTCTGGCAGCCCGCGTGAATTCACGACCATCACGGTCACGGACGGCATTGCGATGGGTCATGAAGGCATGCGCAGCTCCTTGGCGTCACGCGAAGCGATTGCTGATACGGTTGAATTAACCATGCGTGGCCACTGCTACGACGCGCTTGTGGGCCTTGCGGGCTGTGACAAATCCTTGCCAGGCATGATGATGGCGATGATCCGTCTCAACGTGCCGTCCGTGTTTGTCTACGGTGGCTCCATCCTGCCGGGTCGCGCACCTGCCGGCGCGAAGGTTCCAGAGTCTTATGCAGATCGCGATCTTACGGTTCAGGACATGTTTGAAGCCGTGGGTCATCAACAAAACGGCACAATGACCGAAGCAGAGCTTGAAATCCTAGAGCGTGTGGCTTGCCCATCTTCTGGTGCATGTGGTGGTCAGTTCACCGCTAACACGATGGCCTGTGTGTCCGAGGCTATTGGCCTTGCGTTGCTGAATTCCTCCGGTGCCCCTGCCCCGTTCGAAAGCCGTGATGAATATTCCAAGGCCTCCGGAATCGCCGTGATGAACCTGATTGAAAAAGGCATTCACGCACGTGATGTGTGCACACGCGAAGCGTTTGAGAACGCAGCGCGTGTTGTTGCTTGCACGGGGGGTTCCACAAATGCAGGTCTGCACCTGCCTGCGATGGCGCATGAAGCAGGCATTGATTTCTTCCTTGAAGATGTTTGCGATATTTTCCGCGACACGCCATATTTCGTCGATCTCAAGCCCGGTGGTCAGTATGTTGCCAAGGATCTCTATGAGGCGGGCGGCGTTCCCGTTGTCTTGAACGAGCTGCGCCGTGCTGGCTTGTTGCATGAAGATTGCATGACCGCGACGGGCTATTCCATTGGTGAAGAACTCGACAAGCACACGCTGAAGGCTGATGGCCGTGTGGTTTATCCTGTTGAAACGCCAATCACCAAGACTGGTGGCGTTGTGGGCCTCAAAGGCAACCTCGCCCCAGAAGGCGCGATTGTGAAAGTTGCAGGCATGGCCGCGCAGCATCAGCGTTTTGTTGGCCCCGCGCGTATCTTTGAGTGCGAACAAGACGCCTTTGAGGCGGTTCAAAACCGCACTTATAAAGAGGGCGATGTTTTCGTTATCCGTAACGAGGGCCCTGCAGGCGGTCCCGGTATGCGCGAAATGTTGGCAACAACAGCTGCGCTTTCCGGTCAGGGCATGGGTCTGAAGGTGGCACTGATCACTGACGGTCGTTTCTCTGGCGCAACCCGTGGCTTCTGTGTGGGTCACGTTGGTCCCGAAGCTGCACATGGCGGTCCGATTGCCCTGCTCCAGCAAGGTGACGTGATCACGCTTGATGCGGTTGAAGGTACGTTGGACGTGGATATTTCTGACGAAGAGATGGCCAAGCGCCGTGCCGATTGGAAAGGCCCGCGTGAGACGATCTATGCCTCTGGCGCGCTTTGGAAGTATGCGGATCAAGTTGGCGAAATCTACAAGGGTGCGGTCACGCATCCTGGCGGCAAGGCAGAAAAGCATGCGTATTGGGATCTGTGATCTCGACTTAAGCAAAGCTCGCCAGTCGGGCCCTGCGCTGCTCATCTGTGTATCCCTTGGCGCCTGTGTGGGCGGTGAGGGCCTATCCTTTGCACAAAAAGGCGAAGCAGAAGGCACGCCAAGCGGCGTTGTGATCCTGAAGACTACACAAACCACGCTGGCACTGGGCGCAATCAAGCTGACTGCGCCAAAGGGCTACTGTATTGACGAAACTTCTGTCAGCAGCGGCTTGCAAGGCAGCTCGGCAATGCTAGCGCAATGTTCTTCGCTTGATGGCAAAAGCGGAGGTACGGACATAGCAGTAATGAGCGTCCAAGTCTCCTCTCGGCGTGGGGAAAGTGCAACAGCTCCCAGCGCGCAAGATCTTGCAAGCGCAGCGATGCCACGCAAGACACTTCAGACAAAGCAAAGGGGCAATCTCGCCTTGGCTCAGCTGGCAACCGGCGGTGATGAAGTCTTAGCACCCGCCGATCCGATCCATTGGCGCGGCGCGACTGAACTAGATACGCGCCTTGTTTTACTCAGCCTATTTGCGCCGAAAGGGTCCGATCTAACAGGCAACAAAGGTGCTGAACTCTTGGCAGCGCTTGCGCATGGAATTTCTGCGAAACGTGGATCTTTGTTCGGGTTTGGCCGCGGCGAGCCCGAGAGCAAAGATGCAAATTCGGAAAATATTCAACCTATAGATGTTGCTGAAAGCTCAACGACCGATACGGTTGAGCCAGAAAAAAAAGGTGGCCAAGGCATCATTGCACGTTTGTTAAACCACTCTTAATTTGGTTAGAATAACGGAAAGAGCCGCAGCAAGGCAGGTAACTGAATACCATGGCATTGGGTAAACCGTCTTTTTTGAATAGAATTCTGTTCAAACGTTCCATTCGCCGTTAGCGCGTGTTGTGGATGCTGCCAAAAATACTCCCGTATCTGTGTTTCACAAACAAAGGGCACGTGCGCGTCGATTGCTCGTGCATCTCAACCCCTTTGTACATGTTGCTGACAACCGTTTGGCGTTGCCTCTAATCGGCAGTCAGGCGATCCAGACATCACACGATTCAGATTAGGCCTGGTGCCCGGAAGCATGGTCTGGCCCGTTGCCAGAACAAGGCATGGCATTAGTGCCGAGCAAATCGATGCTTGGCGGGAAAATCTCGCTACACTACGATTGCGATTTTTCGGAACTATCATTGCGCCAACTCCGCAATACACGCGAGGTAGATTTAGCCCCCGACGGCCTGCGTGTGGGTGTTTTCAACTTTGAAGGATCATTCCTGTCTTTGGTGATTGATTTTCCAGAAGCGAGCGTGTCCGGCTTGAAACGCAAACATCTGATCCGCCTTAAACCGATCATGGAGTTGGAAAAACCCCTCGAAATTTTTGCGCGCTTGAACATCAAGCATGGCCCGAACACGGAACAAGTTGTGCGTGAGTTGCCGCTGAATGATACGGTGCCAATAGTGGAATTCGACCTTACCTACACGAAGCTCAATGAAAAGCGCGTGGATAGCATGTGGCTTGATCTGATCTTTGAAGGCCCGCAAATGAACCAAGTCACGCTGCGCAACCTCGCGCTGACCCGCCGACCTAGGGCGGACGTTTAGCAGCCATGAAACACTGTCAAAAGAAAGACCGTCCAGATGAGCGCATTTGAGCTAAGCAAAACCCGCCTGTTTGAGGGTGTTTGGGAAGGTGTGCTGACGGCCGTAGACGAGAACACAGAGCAACCTGATCTAGGGGTCACGCATCTTGATAAGCCTTTGGGCGAATTGCGCTTGAAAGAAACCGGGGAGCCAAACCAATGGTCAGTGCGCGTTCCGATCCCAATCGAGCTGATTAGCGACGGTGCGCAGACCTTTCTGATCTTTGATCGCGACACGGGCGAAACACTCGACAGTTACACCATTATCGCAGGCGATGCGGTCAGTGAAGATATCCGTGCCGAAGTTGCGCTACTGCGTGCAGAGCTGGATATGGTCAAACGCGCTTTTCGTCGCTACTGTGCTGAGACGACATAGACAAGTTGACCTGCTCTAAAATTACGTAAGCAAGGTGACGCTGCGTTTCAGGTGACATGGCTCTCTGGTCTGCGCACTCTGCTCCCAACTTTGGGAGATACCTATGACCGACTATCCGCACATGCTAGCCCCCCTTGACCTTGGCTTTACCACGCTGAAAAACCGCGTTTTGATGGGGTCGATGCACACCGGCCTCGAGGAAAGCAAAGACTGGAATCGTGTCGCAGAGTTCTACGCAGATCGCGCACGCGGTCAGGCCGCGTTGATCGTAACGGGCGGCATGGCCCCCAGCAAAGAGGGCGGCGTTTTCCCCGGCGCCGCTGGTTTGTTCAATGATCAGGACATCGCCAACCACAAGATCGTCACGGACCGCGTCCATGCGGCTGACGGCAAGATCGCAATGCAGATCCTGCATGCCGGACGTTATGCTTACGGCCCTGAGTGCGTTTCTGCGAGCGCTGTAAAATCCCCGATCTCGCCCCTCCCACCAAAAGAGTTGGATGAAGAAGGCATCGAAAAACAGATCAACGACTTCATCGTCGTCGCCACGCGCGCGCAGCAAGCGGGCTATGATGGCGTGGAGATTATGGGCTCTGAGGGGTATTTCATTAACCAGTTTCTCGCGCTTCATACAAACAAACGCACGGACCGTTGGGGTGGCACTTATGAGAATCGCATGCGCCTGCCTGTAGAGATTGTACGCCGCGTGCGTGAAGCAGTCGGCACAGATTTCATCATCATCTACCGCCTCTCGATGATTGATTTGGTGCCGAATGGATCAACCTTTGACGAAGTGATCCTGCTCGCCAAAGCCGTCGAGGACGCGGGCGCGACGATAATCAACACAGGCATTGGCTGGCACGAAGCGCGCATTCCCACGATTGCCACCTCTGTTCCACGTGCGGCTTTCACTTGGGTCACCAAAAAATTGATGGGCGAGGTCAGCATCCCTGTCATCACCTCTAACCGCATCAACACGCCTGAAGTGGCTGAAGAGGTCTTAAGCAGCGGTGCCGCGAATATGGTGTCCATGGCGCGGCCTTTCCTCGCAGATGCGAAGTTCGTGAGTAAAGCAATGGCCGGCAAGGCCGATCAAATCGCGCCTTGTATTGCGTGTAACCAAGCCTGTCTCGATCACACCTTCGGCGGCAAGATGACGTCTTGCTTGGTCAATCCCCGAGCCTGCCATGAAACCGAGCTAGTGATCGAACCGACCGCTGACGCGAAAAAGATCGCTGTGGTTGGTGCGGGTCCAGCTGGTCTGAGTACCGCTATGACGGCCGCAGAGCGAGGCCATAGCGTGACTCTGTTTGATCGTGCAGACGATGTCGGTGGTCAATTGAACATGGCCAAACAGGTCCCCGGCAAGGAAGAGTTCTGGGGCCTCGTTGATTGGTATCGCACAATGATGGCGACCTCTGGTGTCGATGTGCGTTTGAACACAGAGGTGAATGCGGACGATCTGGCTGATTTCGATGAGGTGATCATCGCGACCGGTGTGGTCCCGCGTGACGTTGGCATTCCTGGTCAAAACGGGGCAAACGTGCTCTCCTATATAGATGTGCTGCGAGGAAAGGCTGAAGTCGGCAAACGCGTCGCAATTATTGGCGCGGGTGGCATTGGCTTCGATGTTGCGGAAACTTTGGTGCACGAGGGTGTCAGCCCTGCCGTTGATCTGGACGCTTGGAAAGAAGAATGGGGCGTCGGCGATCCGTCCGAGACGCCTGGTGGCCTCGCCCTGAGCGGTCCAAAACCTGATGCGCCAGCACGCGAGGTGACGTTGTTGCAACGCAAAGCCACGAAACACGGCAAGGGTTTGGGAAAAACGACGGGCTGGATCCACCGCGCAGCTTTGAAAATGAAGAACGTCAAAATGATTGGCGGTGTGAATTATGAGCGCATCGAAGAAGGCGGGTTATATGTGTCCTTTGGTGAGACTCACGAGAACCCACAGCTTATCGAGGCGGATACGATTGTACTATGTTCGGGGCAATTGCCAGAACGTTCGCTTGCGGATGCCTTGGAGGCCAAGGGTGTCCCATGTCATGTAATCGGTGGCGCGGATGTTGCCGCAGAGCTGGACGCAAAGCGCGCGATTAATCAGGGGACGCGATTGGCTGCCTCGCTCTAAAACTAAGAGTTCGGCAGGGGGCCAGCCCCCCGCGCCCTCTCGAGATATTTTTGGAAAAAGGAACCACATCCGCTGTTTCCATGCCGCAAACTATCCCCGACAATACCCTAGCGTTGTCTAGGGAGCGCCCCAATCGCGCCCCTTTTGAAGCTGATACCTTATTCCAGACACAGGAACACAAAGGTAGACGAAATGGATCACCTGACAGAAATGGAAGCCTTCGCCACAGTTGTGGACCAAGGTGGATTTACAGACGCTGCAAAGAAGATGGGAATATCAAAATCTGCCGTTTCAAAGCACGTCTCTTCACATGAAGCACGCCTTGGTGCGCGCCTTTTGAATCGCACAACGCGACGTGTAAGCCCAACAGAAGTCGGCCTTGCCTATTACGACCGCGCTCGTCGCGTTTTAAATGATGCAGGTGAGGCGGATGCGTTGGTCACATCCATGCAATCCGCGCCTTCGGGTTTGCTACATATCTCTGTAGCGACAGACTTTGGAGTTAATCACCTCAGCCCCGTGCTTGGCGATTTCCTATCCGAGTTTCCAGATATCACCATCAATATGGTCCTGAATAACCGCTATGTAGAGTTGATTTCAGAGGGCTTTGATATGTCCGTGCGAATTGGTGAGTTGGAAGACAGCTCGCTTCGGGCACGCAAATTGACTGAAACGACGAAGCGCATAATCGCCTCCCCACCTATTTTGAGAAATATGGTCGGCCAGAGAAGATCGACGATCTCAATGATCATAAGCTTTTGCGTTACTCGAACCAATCCAGTGGCAACGTATGGAAAGTCACCGCACCTTCCGGCGAAAAACGTCAGACCCGCACCGCTAGCTGGCTGAGCGTGAATGACGGGCAGTCCTTGCTAAACGCCGCGATTGCGGGACTTGGTATCGCGTATCTTCCAAGCTTTTTGTACTCAGAGGCGATGGAGCAAGGTTTGGTTGTTGATGCGATCCCCAAGCTTCGCACAGAAACGCAAGGCATCTACGCCGTTTATCCACCGGGCCGCTTTACACAACCAAAAGTGCGCGCATTCATTCGTTTCCTCGTTCAATCGTTCGCTGATAAAGGACCTTCTGAGTGGTAAAAGCACTCACATTCTAGATATCTCCCCCGACCCCACTGGTCCCTTTGCATATTGAGAAGGGGCCATTTTTTATGTGCTGAGAAAGCTGATATTCGTGCCGCCGAACTTGCGGGTCTCCAAGAGGTCGCATTCTGGCGGAGGGATGATGTCTGCGCTTTCTTCCCATAGGACAAGCGCGTTCTTGGCGATCCAACCACCAGCCAGTGCGCTTTTCAACGCAGCTTCGCCCATGGATTTGCCATAAGGCGGGTCAAGGAAGATCAGGTCATAAGGTGCATCAGGTTTGACAGGCAAACGCGTTGCATCGCGTGCAAAAAGCTTGGTTTCGGTTTTGCATTGACACAATGCAATATTCTCGCGGATCAGGCTTTGGCCTTTACGCCCCGTTTCAACAAACGTTGTGTGGATCGCACCGCGCGACAACGCTTCCAAGCCTAACGCGCCGGTACCTGCAAACAAATCAAGGCAGCGCATATCTGTGATCGGATCGCCATAACGTCCGCCCATCAGCACGTTAAACAAGCTCTCGCGCACGCGGTCCGTCGTCGGTCGCAGATGCGCGCCTGCGTCGCCTTTGCCAACAGAGGCGAGCGCGCGACCACGAAAAATTCCACCGATGATCCTCACGCTTTTAGCAGGGCCTTCATATCGGTATCTGGGTTGGCGATGACGTCAGGCGTGGGTGATTTTCCGGCCTCGATCAAGCGTTTGCCGATCATGTAGTTGCGTGGATCGTTCATCGCGTCCACGGCCAAGAGCGTGTGGTCCTTATAGTACCAGAAGGAGATCGCTGGTGACTTAGTGTCGCGGCGCGCAACGACGCTATCATAACCAATGTTCAGCCCCGCAATTTGCAGTTTTACATCGTATTGATCCGACCAGAACCACGGTTTCGGTGTATAGCTCTTGCCCGCTCCCAACATGTTTTCAGCAACAGCTTCCGCCTGATCAATCGCGTTTTGTACGCTTTCAAGACGACGTCGCGCACCGCGCAGGTCGAACGAGGCGCAATCACCAGCCGACCAGATGTTGGGATCAGACGTGCATCCTTGTTCATTCACCGCAATACCGTTTTCAATGGTTAGACCTGCCTTTTCAGCAAGGCTGACGTTAGGTGTGATGCCAACGCCGACAATCACGAAATCAACGTCGAGCTCTGTGCCATTCGCCAGTGTGGCACCGCTCACATAGCCCTCGCCGTTCAAGCTTTTGAGGCCAACGCCCTCTAAGATTTTAACACCATGCGATTGATGCAGTGCACGGAAATAATCAGAGGTATCAGGCGCTGCGACACGCTGTAGAATGCGCTCGGCCATCTCAACGACAGTCACTTCGACCCCCATCTTGCGCGCGACTGCTGCGGCTTCTAGTCCGATGTAGCCGCCACCCACAATCAGCGCACGTTTGCCAACGTTGAAATGATCCGCCATCGCATCCACATCCGCCAAGGTGCGCACGGTGAATACGCCGTCTAAAGCACCGCCAATAGAGGCAGGCAAGGTGTTCGCACGAGAGCCAGTCGTGAGTGCGAGTTGATCGTAGGATATTACATCATCACCCAAATGCACTTCGCGCTTGGCCATATCAATCGATGTGACAGCCGCTCCCATTTGCAACGTGATATTCTGATCTGCATAAAAACTCTCAGGGCGCAGGAACAAGCGCTCCAAAGCTATGTCGCCCAGCAAATAGGCTTTAGACAAAGGCGGGCGCTGGTAGGGCGGCACATGCTCTTCGCCGATCAAAGTGATCTCGCCCTCAAAACCAGAGCTGCGCAATTTGGCAACAAGCGAGGACCCTGCTTGCCCTGCCCCGATGATCACAAAATGTGCCATTAGCACGATCCCTTCTAAAAACTTGTGGCGTCTGACTGCGCAGACTCTATATCGTTGGGGAAGTCGAACGCAATTCCCAGAAAAGGTATCCACATGACAATTTCAAAAGGCGACCGCTTGCCGACATCCACTTTGGTCCAATTGGGTGACGCAGGCCCCGCGCCTGTCGCTTTGGCGGATAAGACCGCAGGGCGCAAAGTCGTGATTTTCGCGGTGCCGGGCGCGTTCACACCGACATGCCACTCTGCGCACGTGCCAAGTTTTATGCGCACCAAAGATCAGTTCACCGAAAAAGGCGTGGATGAAATCATTTGCGTTTCCGTCAACGACCCGTTCGTGATGAAAGCATGGGGCGAAGCAACGGGTGCTACTGCGGCTGGCATCACCATGCTCTCGGATGCGGAAAGTGCGTTTACCAAAGCGATTGGTATGGATTTTGACGCACCCTCCGCAGGCTTCATCGCGCGCTCCAAGCGTTACGCGATGTTGATCGAAGACGGCGTTGTGACGCAGCTCAATGAGGACCGCCCGGGCAAATGCGAGATCTCCGCAGGCGAAGGTCTGTTGGACGTTATGTAGTCCTAGAGGCTATCAAATTTGCGCGCTAGCGTAACATCCAGTGCGCTTAGGCCATCCACAGAGTGGGTGGTCAAAACCACGTGTACTTTGTTGTAAACGTTGAACCATTCCGGGTGGTGATCCCATTTCTCCGACCAAATCGCCGCGCGGGTCATCCAGCCGAATGCATCTGCAAAATTCTTGAACTTGTAGCGTTTCTCAATCGCATCGCGTCCCTTCACCATAGCCCAGCCTGTCGCGAATAGCGGGTCAAGCAGAGGGCCGCGCGTGTCGTCAAATAGTCTCTCGCTCATTGCTGTTCCTCCACTTGGATTTTCTTAAACGGGCCATAGTCCGTGAGAACCTCGATATCCTGCTCAATCGCTTTACGCTCTTCTTGTAAGTAACGCGCGATGGCGTCGGAAAAACCCTTGTCGCCAACCCAATGCAGCGAATGGGTGGTCACAGGGAGATATCCGCGCGCCAATTTATGTTCGCCCTGCGCACCCGCTTCGACACGTTTCAAGCCCAACTCGATCGCGACGTCGATAGCGCGGTAATAACACAGTTCGAAATGCAGGCAGGGATGATCCTCAACGCAGCCCCAATAACGGCCATAAAGCGCCTCTCGTCCAACGAAATTCAAGGCCCCTGCGACAGGCACCCCATCGCGTTCCGCAAGCACAAGAATGACATCATTGCGCATGGTGTCTTGAACGATATCAAAAAATTGCCGAGTGAGATACGGCGTGCCCCATTTGCGCGCGCCTGTGTCTTGGTAGAACTGCCAGAAGGCATCCCAGTGCTTGGGCTTGATTTGATCGCCGGTTAAGGCTTGGATCGTGCCGCCAAATGCATTGGCCTGCTCACGCTCTTTGCGGATATTCTTGCGTTTGCGAGAGGCGAGCGAGGCAAGGAAAGCGCTGAAGCTCTCATAGCCATCGTTAATCCAATGAAACTGCTGGCTGAAGCGCCCCATGAGCCCCATTTCAACACCGGCGCGCATCTCCTCTTCGGTGCAGAACGTTAGATGCAGCGATGAAATTTCGTTGTTCGCAGCCAATTGCACTGCGCCTTGGATCAATGCAGACTGCCCAACCTGTTCGAACGCGGGCTTCACCAACAAACGCCGTCCCGTCGCAGGCGTAAAGGGCACAGCAACCTGCAATTTCGGGTAATAGCGCCCACCCGCATTCTCGTAAGCATGCGCCCAATTGTGATCGAAAATATATTCTCCCTGCGAGTGCGATTTTGCGTAAAGCGGCGTGACAGCTATCAATTCCCCGTGGAGTTTCGCAGTCAGGTATTGCGGCTGCCAGCCCGTGCCAGAACCCACAGATCCGCTTTGTTCTAGGGCATATAGAAACCGGTGGGTCGTGAACGGATCAAACGGCGCGCCACCCTCATTAGCCTCTGGACAGGCGCAGGCGTCCCAGTCTTCAGCCGCGATCTGCGACAGGCTTTGAACAATCTCGATTTCGACGGGCGTGTCGCTCATGAGGTTGGGAGCTTTGCCAAATATTGCTCGAAGGTGATGTTATCAGCGACTTTGCGCGCGCGTATTTCTTGCACCTCGCTCTTGACGGTCCAGCACAGAACATCTGCGCCTCTTGCTTTGAGATCTGCCACGCGCGGAGCTCCTAAATCCTCTATCTCATGAGAGATAAAGCAGGCCCCGACAGAGTCAAAGTCAGGGATTTCGCGCAGCCGATTCCGCGTACCTTTTGGCAGCAGCGGCCAATCCTCAGCAGTGTAAGCACTTGTCACGATCCCACGCGGCACAAGCGGTGCATGGATGGCCATTTGTTGCACCGAATGTGGGTTGAACGACATCACGCCAAGCGGGCCTTGATAGCCTTCAATGTCACGCGCAACCGCTTGCTCCAAGCGGCCAACATTTGCGCCCATAATGCCGTCTTGATCCTTAATCTCAATCATCAAAGGTACACCGCCCGCAACCAAGGCAAGCACTTCCGCCAGCGTCGGAATACCCTCATCGCTGCCGCGCAAGATCACCCGACCTAAGTCAGCACCGGAGCGTTGCTGGATCGGACCGCTGTCCTTGGCGAGGCGTTTCAAGTCGTAGTCGTGAAACACTATTGCCGCGCCATCGCTGGACAATTGCACATCAATTTCGATGCCATAGCCCGCCTCTATCGCCGCTTTGATCGCTGCGCGCGAATTTTCCGGTCGCGCGTCTTTCACATCGTGCAATGCCCGGTGAGCCAGAGGTTGGCGCAGGAATGATGGACCAAGGCGGTTCATTTGATCTGAAAAATACCTTCGATCTCGACAGCCACACCAAATGGTAAAGACGCAGCTGACACGGCAGAACGCGCATGACGTCCAGCATCGCCTAGTGCTTCCACCATGAAATCAGACGCACCATTGATGACCTTCGGCTGATCACCAAAATCGCTGGTGGAGTTCACGAAACCCACTAATTTCACGACACGCACCAAACGATCCAGATCACCGCCGCAGGCTACCTTGGCTTGCGCCAAAAGCGCGATCGCGCAGGTTTTGGCGGCGACAGCCCCCTCTTCAGCGCTCATCGTGTCGCCAAGTTTGCCTGTAATGAAACCATCGGCATTGTTAGAAATCTGGCCCGATACATGCACCAATTCCCCCACTTGCACGAAGGGCACATAATTCGCCGCAGGTGCAGGTGCATCGGGAAGGGTCACGCCCAATTCAGCAAGTTTGCTCTCAAAAATTCCAGCCATGTCAGGTCTCCTATTTGCGTTTGCGCATAGGCAAACACGCACGCCCGTTACGCGCAAGTCTCAAACGCGGCGCGCAGCCATACGTTCGCGCACAAGAGTGAAGATTCCAGCCATCACGATCAGCGATGCGCCTATGACAACGTTCAAGCGCAATTGTTCTGCGAAGATCAAAAGCCCTAGGGATGAGGCCCAAACCAGTTGCAAATAGGCAAAGGGTTGGACCGCGCTCGCCTCTGCGGCTTCATAGGTTTTGATCAACAAGAAATGCCCCGCAGCCCCTGTCAAACATAGCAAGCCCATCCAAGCCCAATCCACTCCACTTATCCGCTCCCAGAACGCAAAACCCACGGCTGTCATCAGCGCAGCGCCCGACACGCCCGTCCAGAAAAAGCTGGTCGCCGCGCTGTCCTTGTGCGCCACATAGCGTGTAAGCATACTATAGAGCGCGAACATCAACGCAGACACGAAGGGGATCAATGCGTAGGGCGAAAATACACCCGTGCCCGGCTGAAGAATAATCAACATCCCAATAAAGCCAACACCGATCGCTACCCAGCGCCGCCAGCCGACAGTTTCACCCAAAATTGGGCCTGAAAGTGCGGCGATAACAAGAGGGTAGCAGGCAAAAACCGCATGGCTCTCGATCAATCCGATGTAGACGAAGCTTTGCACGGCGACGCAGATTTCTGCCGCCAGAAGCACGCCACGAAAGATCTGCATCTTGAGCTGACCCGTTTGCACCGCTTTGCGCAATCCACCCTTGCTGCGCGACGCGATGGTAATGACGAAGGCGGCGAAGAACCAGTAACGCACCATAACGATCATCATCACATTGTATTCGCGCGCGAGATGCTGGGAAATGCCATCCTGCATCGCAAACACGAAGGTGGTCGCGATCATCAGGCTAATACCAACGGGCGCGTTGTTTTGGCTCATGCGGGTTTGCTTCCTACGCTCATGTGGCGCTTGCGTCCAAATCCTGTGACGCGCTCAACCGCGAAACCTGCGTCACTTAACGCGCGCCGCACGAAGCCCGCGGCAGTGTATGTGGCAAAGGTTCCGTTGAGGTTTGTATGTGTGCCGACTTCGCTGAGCAAAAACGCTTCCCAGAGTTCCGGGTTCTTCGCGGGTGAGAAACCATCGAGGAACCAAGCGTCCGCTTTTTCACGCCATGCCGGCAATGTTTCGCGTGCGTCGCCAGTGATAAGCGTAAAGTTCAAATCCTTAAGCTGCACACCTTCTGGGGTCAGCGCATCAAGCAATTCACCCGCCAACTCTGCCAACTCTGGAAACGCTTCAAGCGCTTGACGCATCTCTGCGATGTCCAAGGGAAAAGCCTCAAAACTGGTGAAATGCAACGTGCCATCAACATTGCTGTCTCGCCACCCGTGCCACGTCGCAAGCAAGTTCAGACCCGTGCCAAACCCAAGCTCAGACACATGAAACCCATCCACAAAACGCGCAGGCAGATCATTACCCCCCAAAAACACATGGCGCGTTTCGGCCAATCCATCCTGAAACGAATAGTAAGGATCATCAAAACGCTGCGAAATTGGGACGCCATCTTCGTTCCAATCGAGTTTGCTTGTCTGGTCGTTCATGCGTTCTTGCCTTACGAGCGTATCCAAGTGCATTGGACATGAGGGCGCGCAAATGGCAATGGCCGATATCACGATCTATGGCGCGGGCATCTTCGGGCTCAGCATCGCGTGGAGCTGTGTGACGCGCGGCGCAACGGTGCAAGTGATTGATCCATATGGCGTTGGTGCAGGATCCAGCGGTGGTGTCGTGGGGGCTTTGGCCCCACATACCCCCGAGAATTGGAACGACAAAAAGCAGTTTCAATTCGAGAGTCTGATTATGGCGAACCGCTATTGGGGCGCCGTTGAACAAGCGGGTGGGTTAAGCACGGGTTACGCGCGTTCAGGGCGCTTGCAACCGATAAACGATGACCGCGCATTGGAACGCGCGAAAACGCGACGAGTGGGTGCGAAACAGCTTTGGCAGGGCTTGGCAAAGTTTGAGATTGTGAAGGCCGCTGGCACGTGGTCGCCCAAAAGTGAAAGCGGCTTGGTGATCCATGACACGCTCAGCGGTCAAATGCATCCGCGCATGACCTGTGCGGCTTTGGTGGCAGCTTTGGCAAGCAAGGGCTGCGATGTTGTTGCTGAAGGTGCGCCGGACGGCATCATCGTGGAGGCGACAGGGTGGCGTGGACTGCTGGAACTTGCCGAACAGATGGAGCAACCCGTGGGCAATGGCGTCAAAGGACAGGCGGCCGTTCTTCAATTTGCCACCGCCCCCAATGCGCCGCAGCTATTCGCAGACGCGCTTCACATCATCCCGCATAGCAATGGCACTGTCGCGATAGGCTCGACCAGTGAACGCCTGTTTGATGACCCCACCAGCACAGATCAACAGCTAGACGACGTTGTTTCGCGCGCAAAACATGCATTTCCTGTACTGCAGGATGCGCCTGTGATTGAACGTTGGGCGGGTGTACGGCCCCGCTCCAAATCGCGCGCGCCGATGATTGGTCATCACCCGATCCGAAAAGATACATTTATCGCGAATGGCGGGTTCAAAATCGGCTTTGGTATGGCCCCCAAAATCGCCGAAATCATGGCTGATTTGATCTTAAACGGAACGGATCGGATACCAGAGGACTTCCGGCCAGAGGCATCTTTGCGTTAACGCTGCGCTATTACGTTGCGCAGACTTATGACAGCATTATCTAAGCTTTTCTGATACTGCTCACTTTTCAACGTGCCATCTTCGTTGAATTCATTGTGGACGCCAGCGACCAATACGGCTGGTGTTGCAAGGACCACAGCACCGAGCTGTGACAAGCAGTTACGCGTCATGAAATACGCTGTTTCGCCGCCCGTGCGACCCGCTGCCGCGCCAATAAGCAAAGTCGATTTGGCTGTGAACACAGTGCCAGGTACGCGGCTCACTCAATCCAGCGCATTTTTGAGAACACCGGAAATGCCTTTGTTGTACTCAGGGCTTGCAACAATCAACACATCTGCTGCCGCGATCTGAGCGCCGAGCTTCGTCACCATTTCGGGAATACCCTTGGCTTCCAGATCACCATCGTAAAGCGGAAGATTGAGATCCGCTATTTCGACATCGGCGGTGCCATAAGAGGCAATCGCCGCCTTAATTAGTTGCGTGTTGAACGACGCCTCACGCAGCGAGCCAGAAATACCAAGAATTTTAGGGATAGCCATGGGAGTGCACCTTTGTGTTACTAACTCTTTGCCCGAAATTGCGCGTTTTACTAGGCTTGTTCAATCGCAGTGCGCGCAGGGCTTATGTGCAAAAATAAAAGACCCCACCAAATTGACGGGGTCTTTGTGCAAATTTTTAATGGCTTAGCTTGTTGGCAAAATCACGATTTCGACGCGACGATTTTGCGCTTTGCCCTCTTCGGTCAAGTTGCTTGCCAAAGGCTGATCTTCGCCGCGACCAATGCCTTGTAGACGCGTGAAGGACACACCCGCACCCGCGAGCACGTTCACAACAGAATTGGCGCGTTGAACGGAGAGGTGCTGGTTATAGCCTGCTTCGCCCGTGCTGTCTGTGTGGCCAATCACCTGAACGGTGGAATCTGGATAAGACTGCAAGTTCGTCGCAACGGCGTTCAAATCACTCTGGATCCCGCTCGACAAAGTCGCGCTGTCAGAGGCGAATGTAATGTCTTGTGGAAGGGACACGATCAAACGATCACCCGTGTTTGTGATGGTCACACGATCATTGCCAAGGCTCTTCTGGAGCTCTGCCGCTTGCTTGTCCAAGACGTTGCCCACAACAGCACCGCCAGCACCACCGATAAGCGCACCTTTGATTGCGTTTTGCTTGCGCTCTTTGGAATCGTCGCCAGAAATCAGACCCGCGATTACGCCCACACCAGCACCAATAGCCGCGCCTATAGTCGTCTTTTTAAAATCATCGTTGTTCGCGCTGCGCTCTGGAGTGGCGCAAGCGGTCAAAGCCAGCAGGGATGCTGCAGAAATTGCGAGAAGGGGGGAATTTCGTGTCATGTTGTGCCTCATATGCTTTCTCCGTTAATCGGAGCTGATCGTACTGTAGCATCACCGAATTAGTTTCCCAAGATTTGCTTTGGGGGAATTTGAGCACACTTTCGCCAACTATCTTGGAGCAGCTTCGCGCGCTGCAGTTTCATAGGCCAGCATCGCGCGTTTGATCGGAGTGCCCCAATGATAACCACCAAGCTCGCCCGATTTGTGCAAAGCACGGTGGCACGGGATAAGCCAACTCACAGGATTTTTGCCAACAGCCGTGCCAACCGCACGCACCGCTTTGGGGCTACCGACAACGCGTGCAATATCGGAATAGGTGGTGACGTGACCACTGGGAACATGCAACAACGCTTCCCAGACTTTGATTTGAAAAGGCGTGCCAATCAAGTGGAGTTTACGCTCACCAGCGCCACCGAACGCAGCGCTCATCCAAGCGTCTAACTTGTCTTTGTTTTCCACAAATGCCGCTTCAGGCCAACGCGCAGCCATGTCTTTGTACGTCGCATCGTCGCCCGCTTCTGCAGCAAAAGCCATGCCACAAAGCCCAATATCTGTGCCCATCCCAAGGACGCGGCCAAAAGGGCTGTCGAACCAACCTGTGTAAATCGTCAGCCCAGCGCCGCCCTTAGCATATGTGCCTGGGCTCATCGCTTCCCAGCGCAGGAACATATCGTGCAAGCGGCCCCCACCTGATAAGCCCGTCTCAATCGCAGTATCGAGCGTGGAATGATGTGCGCGAAGTAAAAATCTGGCATGATCAAGCGCTAGAAATTGCTGATAGCGTTTCGGCGAAACTCCCGCCCATTTTGAGAACAGCCGCTGAAGATAGGTCGGGCTGAGGTTCATTTCTTGCGCAAGCTCTTCGAGCGAAACGGGTGCGTCGCTCGCGTCTAACCGCTCAATCGCGCGGCGCACGAGTTTGTAATGATAGCTGGCCTCTTGGTCCTGTGTGACATGTGTGTTCATGGGTTTACTCTAGGACGCGACCCGATCTCACGCGATCCGTTTTTTGCACTTTACCCCAAGCAGTTTGTCAAACGTGCTGGCCCCCGTTGATTTCGATCTCCGTGCCGCTGACATAGCTCGAGGCGTCGTTGCACAAAAAGTAGATCACATTCGCCACTTCTTCAGTGCGGCCCAAACGTTGCATCGGCAATTTCTTAACGATCTCGTCGGTGCCCTCTGACAGAATTGACGTTTCAATCTCACCCGGCGCAATCGCGTTGACGCGCACACCCATTGGGCCGAAGTCATGCGCCATTTCGCGGGTCAGTGCCGCGAGCGCGGCTTTGGAGGTTGCATATGCCGCCCCTGCAAAAGGATGCACGCGCGATCCGGCGATAGAAGTGACATTCACAATGGATCCCTTGGCCGCGACCAATTCATCCTTGAGACCGCGGGAGAGCACAACAGGCGCGAAGAAGTTCACATGAAATACTTTTCCCCAATCCATCAGATCAGTGTTAATCGTATTCAAGCGCTCCACATCAGGCCCTTTTGGCGACACGCCCGCATTGTTGACCAAACCATGCAAAGGACCGTCCAAACGCTCACGAATACGTTCTACCGCGTTTATTGTGTCAGCGGGATCAGACAAATCGACCTGGATATGATTTTCAGCGCCGCCAGGCCAAGGACAACCCTCATCAAAGGCTTGGCGCGAACAGGTCAACACTCGCCAACCTTCACGCGAAAATTTCTTCACTGCCGCATGGCCAATGCCACGGCTCGCGCCTGTTAATAGAAGTGTCTTAACCATGGTTTTGCCAATTCTGTTGAGTCCTAAGAACCATATGCCCAAAAACCAAACGCAGAAAAGCACAATACTCAATTCATGCGCGTGCCCTTGCCGAATATAGCGCAAACAGGCTAGCACTCGCGGCATGACAAAACCTGCGAAACAACTGCCTTATCATACGATCCGCGAGATCTTCACGCGCTTTGAAGCATCCGAGCCTGAACCAAAGGGGGAACTGGATCACACCAACGCTTATACATTGGTTGTCGCTGTAGCACTGTCTGCGCAATCCACGGACGTGGGCGTAAACAAGGCCACCAAAAAGCTATTCAAGATCGCGGATACGCCGCAGAAGATGCTCGATCTCGGGCTTGAGGGCGTGATTGAGCACATCAAGACCATCGGACTTTATCGCAACAAAGCGAAGAACGTGATCAAGCTGAGCCAGATTTTGGTCGATGACTACGGTGGTGTTGTGCCGAACTCGCGTGCAGCTCTCGTGTCTTTGCCCGGTGTCGGACGCAAAACAGCGAATGTCGTGTTGAACATGTGGTGGAGTTATCCATCCCAAGCCGTTGATACGCATATTTTTCGGATCGGAAATCGCATTGGCATTTGTCCCGGAAAAGATGTGGACGCTGTTGAGCGCGCGATCGAGGATCATATCCCTGTCGATTTCCAACAGCACGCGCACCACTGGCTCATTCTGCACGGCCGTTATATCTGCAAAGCGCGCAAACCTGTTTGCAGCAACTGCATTATCAAAGACCTATGCCCATTTGAGGAAAAAACCCCATGAAGACCTACAAAGTCGTTGGAATCGGCAATGCTGTCGTTGACGTAATCACCCAAAGCGATGACAGCTTTCTTGCTAACATGGGCATTGAAAAAGGCATCATGCAGTTGATAGAAAAGGATCGCGCAGAGGTGCTTTATGGCTCTATGTCAGATCGTACGCAGGCGGCGGGTGGCTCTGTTGCGAACTCTATCGCGGGGATCGGATCGCTTGGACTGCGCACCGCATTTGTGGGGCGTGTGAGCGATGATGCATTGGGCAAGTTCTACGCCAAAGCGATGACCGATGAGGGTACTGTTTTCGTCAATGATCCTGTCGCGAGTGGTGAATTGCCAACATCACGTTCGATGATTTTTGTCTCTCCCGATGGAGAGCGGTCGATGAATACCTACCTTGGCATTTCCGCAGAGCTTGGGCCTGAAGATGTGTCCGCCGATGTCGGTACAGATGCAGAGATTGTGTTCCTTGAGGGATATCTGTTTGACAAAGACAAAGGCAAAGAAGCGTTTGTGAAGCTCGCGCGCGCTTGTCGTGCGGCAGGTGGCAAAGCCGGTATCACCATTTCAGATCCGTTCTGCGTGGAACGTCATCGCGCGGATTTTCTGAACATAATTGAGCAAGAGCTCGATTATGTAATTGGCAACGAAGAAGAAGTAAAATCGCTGTTTGAGACCAATGATCTCGACGACGCGATTGCCAAGCTTAGTGCGATCTGCCCCCTCGCGGTGTGCACACGATCCGGTGACGGCGTTTCGATCATGTCAGGAGGCGAGCGCATTGATGTGCCTGTAACCAAGGTGGTTCCTATAGATGCAACAGGTGCAGGCGATCAGTTCGCAGCCGGGTTCTTATATGGCCTCGCTACGGATCGTGATCTGGAAACCTGCGGCAAGATGGGTTGTATTTGTGCGGGTGAGGTCATTGGCCACGTGGGTCCGCGCCCCAAAGCAAATATCTCTGCGATGTTCCACGATGCGGGCTTAGAGAACTAAAGAGTAAAACGCTTCCTTTTGCACTGGCTCTAAGCCCGCGAAATTCTGTCGTAGCATCGTGTTCCAGCCAGAGTTGTAGCCTTCACAAGTTTCTACGGCACTTTCCCTAAAGCGTCCCAACCAGAGTGCACAAGGGTGATACTTGTGTTCCCATCATCTGTTGGATCAAAGCGCAAATAAATCTGCGTTGCCTCTTTCACAGTGCTTATCTTTACTCTGACTGATCGCGCATAAAACGGGTCGAGAGAATTATTTATTTCCGTCATTCCAAAGCCAATCAAAGGAGTGACCATGACCTATATTTTCTCAGGAATGACCAGAAAACAGCCAACGCCTACCGCGCGGGGGCGCTTGATGCTTATGGGAACGCACCTGAGCAAGGAGTCTCTAGCGGGACAGGTGTACCTTGCGGCCATTGTCTGAACATCGTTCCAGAAGGTGAAGGCTTCCTCGTGGTGGCGCACCGACCGTTTAGCATCCTGCAACCCTATGCGGAAACTGGCCCAATCTTTATCTGTCAGTCTGATTGCAGCGCCCCAAGCGCGACTGAAATCCCCCAGGTTCTAGAGGCCTCGCCCGAATACTTGATCAAGGCTTACACAAGTAACCAACGGATCAAGTACGGGACAGGAGCTATCGTTCCCAAAGAAAATTTCACGAGTAAGCTGAGCGCGCTTTTGGCCCGCAGCGATCTTGCGTTCGTGGATATAAGATCAGCAAAAAACAACTGTTGGCTCACCCGCGTGACCCATCAAACCTAGCGGCTGCGCGTGAGCTCCAGGAACACATCTTCAAGATCGGCCTGTTCGGTTCGCACATCGCGAATGATCACGCCAGCGTTTCGCACTGCTTCTAGTACAGCGTCGGCGCTGGTCTTGCTGGCGCGGTAAGTTAAACGCAACGCACCTTTTGGATCAATCGCGAGGTCAATGCCATTTGTAACCGCGAACTTCGTCGCCTTGCCTTCAGGTTCAATGATCATAGTCTTTTGGTCAATACTGCCGAGCAAATGTGCAGTGGTGTCGCGTGCGACGACTTCGCCATGATTGATAATTGCGATCTCGTCACACATTTCCTCGGCCTCTTCTAGGTAATGTGTGGTCAGTACAATCGTCATGCCCTGTTCATTCAACTTGCGCACATTGGCCCAAAGCATCTGACGCAACTCGATATCAACACCCGCCGTCGGCTCATCGAGAACCAGAATATGTGGGTGATGCACCAGGGCTTTACCAAGCAACAAACGGCGTCGCATCCCGCCCGACAAAGTGCGTGCATAGGCATTGGCCTTGTCTGACAAGCCAACCAACTCGAGGATTTCGTCAGAGCGCCGTTCAGCCTTTGGCACACCGTAGAGCCCAGCCTGCACATTAAGCGCTTCACGCGGTGAGAAGAATGGATCGAGGTTCAATTCCTGCGGCATAACCCCGATTGAGGCACGCGATTGGCGTGGGTTCACATCCTGATCGAACCCCCAGATCGACACTTTGCCAGATGTTTTCAACACCAAGCCCGCAAGGATATTGATCAAGGTTGATTTTCCAGCACCATTGGGCCCGAGCAAACCAAAGATTGAGCCCTTTGGGATGCACAGATCAATCCCTTTAAGCGCATCTTTAGTCGGGGCACCTTTGCTGCCTGCATAGGTTTTGCAGAGATTCTGAATTTGAATGGCGTCTTGTATCACAGGCTGCTTACTCACTCTTGCCGATTTCACTCGGGTGGATCATAACGCCTGTACCGCGACCACCCAAAAAAGGGAACACATCCGATGACAACGCCTGCACCTGAAACAAAGATCGTAGACAGTTTTCGTGTGGCATGTGACGGTGGCGAAGGGGCTTTGGGCCATCCTCGCGTTTGGCTGCAAATCTCAGGTGAGCATGGTTGGGTAGAATGCCCCTATTGTGACGCTAAACTCGTTCACAAAGATTTCGAAGGTAAGGTCTAGCCGCCTTTTCGCGCTGGTTGACCGCGTTTGAACTCACTTAACTCAAATTATTGACATATTGCAGGTGCATCTTTTCGTTAGTGAGTTATTGGTGACCTTTGGAAATTTTATTGATTTTGATCCCCGCGGCACTGGGGGTTAGCTTTCTTTTTGGTGAAGATTTAGGCTCCGATGACGACAACTCTGCAGAGGCAGACGCGTTGCTTGCCGCAGAAGCAACTAAGGCTGACGAGGAAGCAACAGCGCCGTATTATGGCGCTGATGGCGATCCATTGACTAGTGTTTCCTTGGACGATTTTATCAACGGCACCAATGGTAACGACATGATGCTCGGACACGCTGACGACGATACACTTGATGGCGGTGATGGCAGCGACACCATTTCTAGTGGCAGTGGTGATGATAGCATTCTTGGCGGTAGCATGGCCGAATCGCTCAATGGTAATGACGGCAATGATTTTGTTTCCGGCGAAGATGCGCTGGTCATCGAATACGATAACAGTGCTCCCGCACCAGTTGTCACGATCTTCGAAGCCAACGGTCATTCCCTGATTCATCTGGATTGTGTGTGGGTCGCAGATATCCGTGACGCGGCTGGAACTTTGGAAGTTGGCGATATTTCATTGGTTGGCGTGGATCACAGTGTATAACGCACTGGCATAGCCCTGCCTGACACGTCTAGTATGCCTCCAACGCGCAAACCGCTTTGGGGGCATTTTCACATGAGCACGACTTTCGACAAAGGATGCCATCTGCATCTGATTGATGGCTCCGCCTTTATCTTTCGCGCCTATCACGCGCTGCCTCCTTTGACGCGTAAGTCCGATGGTTTGCCGATTGGTGCCGTCGCAGGTTTTTGCAACATGCTCCAACGCTATGTTGAGGAAAATGCTGGCAGTGACGTGACCCATGTGGCCGTCATTTTCGACAAGGGCAGTCACACATTTCGCAATGATATGTATAACCAGTATAAAGCCAACCGCGACGCGATGCCCGAAGATTTGCGCCCACAGATGCCCCTCACACGCGCCGCGACCAAAGCGTTCAACATCGCTTGCGAAGAAATCGAGGGCTTTGAGGCCGACGACATCATCGCCACCCTTGCGCGCCAAGCACGTGAAGCAGGTGGGCGCTGCACGATTATTTCGTCGGACAAAGACATGATGCAGCTCGTCGGTGACGGCGTCGAAATGTATGACGCCATGAAGCAACGCCGGATCGACCGCAATGGCGTATTTGAGAAATTCGGCGTCTTCCCTGAAGGCGTCGTGGATGTGCAAGCACTAGCAGGCGATAGCGTCGACAACGTCCCCGGGGCACCCGGCATTGGCATCAAAACCGCCGCTTTGTTGATCAATGAGTATGGCACTTTGGAAGAGTTGCTGGATCGCGCAGAAGAGATCAAACAGCCCAAGCGCCGCCAAACGTTGATCGATCACCGCGCGCAGATCGAGCTTAGCAAACGCCTTGTGACTTTAGACCGAAACATGACGCTGGATTTCACGCTTGATGACCTCGAAGTGCGTGACCCGATTGCGGACGAACTTCTTGAATTTCTTGCTCAAATGGAATTCCGCACATTGACCAAGCGGATATCCGAGGCGCTCGACGCGCCCATGCCAGAGATCGCAGAAGCGCCGATCAAAACAGGCTCACTTGATGCGCCCAAAGCCGCGCCTTTTGATGCGGAAAAATATGAGTGCGTGCGCGATATGGCTGCGTTTCAAACATGGATCGACGCCGCTTACGCGCGCGGCTATGTGGCCGTCGATACGGAAACCACGGGGCTCAACGACATGATCGCAGACCTCGTTGGCATCTCGATGTGCAGCGAGGCGGGCAAGGCCTGCTACATTCCTCTAACGCACAAAGATGCGGGCACGGATGATCTCTTCGGCTCTGATGACTTGGCAGATGGTCAAATCGATCTGGAGACCGCTGTTGCCGCCTTAAAACCGCTTCTCGAAGACCCGTCGGTAATGAAAATCGGCCAGAACATGAAGTATGACGCCAAAATTTTCGCGCGTTACGGGATCGAGATTGCGCCGATTGATGACACGATGCTGATTTCATACGCTCAACACGCAGGCCTGCACAATCATGGCATGGATGCCTTGTCTGAGCGCTATCTCGGCCATACGCCGATCCCAATCAAACCACTGTTGGGCACGGGCAAGTCCGCTACCACTTTTGACCGCGTGCCAATTGATCAAGCCACGCCTTACGCGGCAGAGGATGCAGATATCACGTTGCGTCTGTGGCAGCACCTCAAACCCACGCTTCACAGCACTCACACGACCCGCGTGTACGAGACGATGGAACGACCTTTGGTTCCCGTTCTGGCCCAAATGGAGCGGTATGGCATCAAAGTAGACCGTGACGTTCTAAGCCGGATGTCGAACGCTTTTGCACAAAAAATGGCCGGGCTGGAGGCGGAGATCCACGAAATGGCGGGTCACTCGTTCAATGTGGGAAGCCCTGCTCAAGTCGGTGAAATTCTTTTTGACGAGATGGGCTTAGAAGGCGGTAAAAAGGGTAAAAACGGCAAGTATTCGACTGGCGCTGACATTCTCGAAGACCTTGCGACGGAACATGAAATGCCGCGCCGCATTTTGGACTGGCGTCAACTCAGTAAGTTGAAATCGACCTATACGGACGCGCTGCAAGATCACATCAACCCCTACACGGGCCGCGTTCACACCAGCTATTCTATCGCAGGCGCGAGCACGGGTCGCCTTGCCTCGACCGATCCAAACCTGCAAAACATCCCGATCCGCTCCGAGGAAGGCCGCCGCATTCGCGAAGCGTTTATTGCAGAAGAGGGCAAAATTCTGGTTGCTCTCGATTATTCCCAGATCGAACTGCGCATCCTCGCCCATGTGGCGGGCATAGACAGCCTGAAACAGGCGTTCCGCGATGGCCATGACATCCACGCCATGACCGCGTCTGAAATGTTCGATGTCCCATTGGATGAAATGACCGCAGACGTGCGCCGCCAAGCCAAGGCAATCAACTTTGGTGTGATCTACGGCATCTCCGGCTTCGGACTTGCGCGCAATCTGCGTATCCCAAGGTCAGAAGCGCAAGGCTTCATTGATCGCTATTTCGAGCGCTTCCCGGGTATCAAAGAGTATATGAATGACACGACCGCCTTCGCAAAAGCCAATGACCGCGTCGAAACCCTCTTTGGCCGCGTGATCCATACACCCAATATCAACGCCAAAGGTCCACACGCAGGCTTCGCCAAACGCGCCGCAATCAACGCGCCAATTCAGGGTACAGCCGCTGACATCATCCGCCGCGCAATGATCCGTATGCCAGAAGCGATTAAAGACCAGCCCGCGAAAATGTTGTTGCAAGTGCACGATGAATTATTGTTCGAAGTGGAAAAAGATGGCGTCGATCAACTGATTAAAACAGCCAAAGACATCATGGAAAACGCCGCTGATCCTGTCGTCAAACTCGACGTGCCGCTGATCGTAGATGCAGGCCAAGGCGCGAATTGGGCAGAGGCGCACTAATGATCAGTGACTGGCGCCAGATGAAGGCCTTCGCACTTTCGCTTGGTTCACCCAAGGTGGAGCAGGCTAAAAGCTGGTACAATGGGGTCCTGAAAGCGCATGGGAAACTTTGGGTCTGGTGGAGCCCCTATGTCGACTCAGCCCTGTTTAAATACGCCAAAGACGAGCGCGAGATGCTGCGCACAGCAGACCCTGACACCTTCATCCACCACAAACACTATGAAGCCCAAAACTTGATTTTGGTCGCAGCAGGCCGCATTGACGAAGGATGGGTAGAGGCGCGCTTGCGCTCTACCTGGCACGCAGCGGCCCTCAAACTATTTCTCAAAGACTGGGACGCAACGAAAGGTTAAGCACGCTGCTCTTCATCTTTCCAAATAAACTTCCGCCGGAGGCTCCTTAACCCTCAAGCTCACGCGACGGAATAATCTGAAAGAACACACCGCCAGACCAAACCCCAAACCACCCTTCGTGATGCGCGCCAATATCAACCAGACGATAGAAACTTTTACGATCAATCAACGCTTCCAACCCTGCACGCACCATAACATAGGGCGACGGCTCGCCAGTCTCAGCATCACGCACAACGCGGATTAGATGTTCTGCCCCCGCTCCAACAAAATCGCCCACATGGGTTTCAAACGTCAAAACACCATCGGCCAGATCGAAATCTACAGCTACGAAAGGCGCGTCTTCGACGGTGATCCCGACTTTCTCGACCGGTGTGACTAGAAAATACTTTCCGTCTTCTAGCTTCAAAATTGATGAAAACAGCTTCACCAGCTCAAACCTGCCGATCGGCGTGCCCATGTAAAACCATGTGCCATCGCGTTTAATCTGCATGTCCAGATCGCCACAAAACGGTGGGTTCCACAAATGAACAGGGGGCAAGCCACCCCCTTTGGCAGCGGCCTTGGCAGAAGCAGCGATTCCCACAGCGTCAGGTGTCACGGTATTTTGTCCAACCATAGTTTTGCTATTTGTCCTTAGGGGCCTAGTCTCATAGCATCACAACTAGAGTTCAAGGGAGAGTTGTCATGTCCAGCGCAGAAGATTTAGTCACCGACATCGAAACGCTGGGAGCACGTCTGGCAGAAGCAAAGGAATCAATCACCAAGCGCTTCATCGGGCAAGAGCGGGTCGTTGATCTGACACTCTCTGCGCTTTTGTGCGGTGGTCACGCTTTGCTGATTGGTCTTCCTGGCCTAGGCAAAACACGCCTCGTAGAGACGCTTTCAACTGTGATGGGTCTGGATGGCAATCGCGTTCAATTTACGCCAGATTTGATGCCTGCGGATATTCTAGGTTCCGAGGTTCTAGAAACCGGTAATGACGGAAGCCGCGCCTTCAAATTCATCGAAGGACCAATTTTTTGCCAGCTATTGATGGCGGATGAAATCAACCGTGCCTCGCCACGCACGCAATCTGCGCTGTTGCAAGCAATGCAGGAAAAAATGGTCTCTGTTGCGGGTGAAGATCGCGCGCTTGAAGCACCGTTTCACGTGCTCGCCACACAAAACCCGATCGAGCAGGAAGGCACATACCCGCTCCCCGAAGCGCAGCTTGACCGCTTTCTTGTGCAGATCAATGTCCCCTATCCTGATCGCCAAACCGAGCGCGATATCCTGATCGCAACCACCGGTGTTATGGAGGACGAGGCGCACGCAGTCTTTACCACCGGCGAATTGCTGGCGGCACAAACCGTACTGCGCCGCATGCCTGTCGGAGATAGTGTGGTTGAGATGATCCTCGATCTTGTGCGTGCCTTTCGTCCTGACGAACCAGATGCGAGTGCACACGTGAAAGACAACGTTGCTTGGGGGCCCGGGCCTCGAGCAGCGCAGGCGCTGATGCTGACTGTGCGCGCCAAAGCGTTGCTGGATGGTCGTCTCGCCCCCTCGCCCGAGGATGTGATCGATATGGCGGAACCTGTTTTGGGGCATCGCATGGCATTGAATTTCGCGGCGCGTGCACGGGGTGACAGCCTTGCGGATCTTATCCGTAAAACGGCCAGCCAGATCACTGGTTCACAGGCAAGCGCCGCGTGACAGACGCCCGCGCCCTTCGTTTGACTGCAGAGGCGGAAGCCTCTCATCTGCCGCACTTTTTGGCACGTGCAGAGCAGTTGGCAGGCACGGTTCTGCTGGGCGAACACGGGCGCAGACGCGCAGGAATGGGTGATGATTTCTGGCAGTACCGCCTTGTTCAAACAGGCGATAGCCGTCGGATGATTGACTGGCGCCGCTCCGCGCGCTCGGACGCTGAATTTGTGCGCGAACGCGAATGGCAGGTGGCAAAAAGCGTGATGCTTTGGGTTGATGCTTCTGCATCGATGCAGTTCAAAAGTGCGGATGCGCTGCCCAAGAAATTCGATCGTGCGCGCTTGATCGCTTTAACCGCGTCCATCCTGTTGATCAAAGGCGGTGAACGCGTCGGCCTATCGGGCACTGACCTTCCGCCACAGCGTGGTCGCGCACAAATCTTGAGACTAGCAGAGCATTTCACCCACAACACAGACACAGACACAGACACAGACACAGA